>Ga0316204_10000221_pt1 | contig 232804 bp, 194 predicted proteins | sample 6monrhotite_MG_2_FD_205661 | JGI IMG/M metagenome (GOLD analysis project Ga0316204, IMG submission 205661) | Microbial mat bacterial communities from mineral coupon in-situ incubated in ocean water Damariscotta River, Maine, United States -... | ecosystem: Environmental > Aquatic > Marine >...
TGGCTCAAGGTGAACCGTCGCTTGAGCACACGATATGAGAAGCTGGCCACCAACTTCATGAGCATGCTCAAACTCGCCTTTATCGATCGATACCTCAGAGCTTTGGAGCCGTCAGACACCGCCTAGTTTCAAACTGCCCAAGTACACTGGCAACAATCAACTCATCGCGTTGGAGATGTGTACGAACCTGTTTAGATAATCTTTTGAGACGAGCTTTCGACATATCTCACTTCCATTCCTGACAGAGATTGTGAATCATTCATCTCTACTGTATGCCAAATTTAATCCATATGAAACACTAAACCCCATTTCTCCTACAAAAACACCCACTCGGGCGGCTCGTTGCTCTGCATCGCGCCTGTCCAGGAATCGAGCTGGCCCGGTTCGATGGGGATGGCGAGGAGGCCCAAGGGGTGATCTCCGGGGGTGAGGGTGAAGTTGGAATCGTCGAGTCCGAGGGCACGGGCGCCGTTGGTGGTGGCCAGTTGGAGGAGGGTCATCGCGTCGGCCCCATCGCGACGATGGAGGTGGCGCATCTCGTCGAGGATCGAGATTCGGCCGGGGGTGTCGAGGTTGACGATGGAATCGGTGCCTAAACACACATTGACACCCGCAGCGAGCATGTCGCGGTAGCGGTGCGGGCCGAAGTGGTGGTCGGCGCCGAAGTAGGTGCTGGCTCGTGGGCAGTAGGCGACAGCGGTGTTGGTCGCTGCCAGGGTGTCGATGGCGGTATCGGTGGCATCATTGACATGGGCGACGAGGAAATTTGAGCCATCCAAAACCTCGGCGAGGTGTTCTACGGGGTGGTTGGATTTGGCGATGTGGTCGAGGATGGAATCGTGCCAGATGCCGAAGCGTTCGAGGAAGGTGCGCTGGGGGCCTGTGCCCTCGGCGATGAACTCGCGCTCTTCGGGGGTCTCGGCGAGGTGGGTTGAGAGGGGCATGGATCGGGCGCGGGCCGCGGCGGCGGCCCAGCGGTACACAGCGAGATCGACGGTGTTGGGGGCGTGAGGCTGAAGCCCGATTTTGACGCCCGTATCGGCAAGATCGGCGAGGGATTGGGGATAGGTGGCCTTGAGGTAGTGATTGATTTTGGTGATCGCGGCGGGTGCGGTGGTGCCGATGCCGAAGAACTCGAGATAGGACACCCCGATCAAGGGGGAGGCTGCGAGTTCGTGGGCGGGGGCGTCGGTGATTCGGCCCATCGGCGCGCCGGCGATGTCCCCCACTGCGATCGAGCCTCCGGCGAGGGAGGCTTGGATGCCCAGTGCGACGGCTTCTCGGATATCGGTGTCATCGGCCTTGCGATTGGCTCGGATGTGATCGACCCACTTGACGAACCCGTCGGCGGGGCTATGGGCGATGGGGCCGATGTGGGTGAGATCGAGGTGGGTGTGGGCGTTGACGAGGGCAGGGATCAGCATGCGATCGCGGAGGGTGATTTCCATGATCGAGGCGGGCAGATCCATCTGGTCGATTTGTGATTTGGTGCCCGAAGCGGTGATCTCGTAGCTTGTGATGGTGGGTTTGAGGATGATCGAAGCGGGTTGGTTGATGATCTGGGTCGCGTCGGCGAGGGCGGAGGCGTTGACGCGGACAAGGGGCGCAAAAGTGTGCTCAACTGGGGAAGAAGTTGACTGATTGGGGACAAGCAGCGCATCTACTTTGTAGCGGGTGGGTTGGGGAGAATCGGTACTCATGTGTGTCAATCGTATGGTGCCAATCGTGAAGAAGGTTGTGGAATCGCCCGCCGAGTTGGGTTCGATACGATATGATGGTCTAGGACAACGAAACAAGACCCAGCAGGTGCTGGAATGTACGCAGACTTGAGAGTAAATCAGGAGCAAACCATGAACATCACACGGATTACCAAGCCAGGACGCGCCGTTGCACTCGGTGCGTTACTCGTCGGCTTTGCAGGGCTGAGCACGGGTTGTGTCAGCCAGCAGGAGTTCGATAAACTCTACGACACGAACCAATCGCTTCGCAGCCAGAACCAAGAACTGACGAATCTGCTCGGTTCATCGGAATCGACCAACTCGCAGCTGCAAGGCTCGGCGGGCGATGCGCAGGGCGTGATCGGGTCGCTTCGTTCTGAGAACAAGACACTCCGCGATGCGCTCGCGGGTTCGCAGGTATCGTTTGCGAATCTTGAGGACCGGATGAACTCATTGCAGATCGTGCATCTTGATGCGGCGACGGATCAGGCGTTGTCTGATCTGGCAGCCCAGTTCCCGGACATGATTATCTATGACGCGGACAAGGGGATGCTTCGGTTTGTTTCGGACATGACCTTTGGGTCGGGTTCGGACTCGGTGCAGGCGTCGGCGGGGGCATCGCTCACGCAACTCGCGGGGGTGCTCAACTCGGGCTCGGCGGGCAAGTATGACATCCGGATTGTCGGGCATACCGATGACCAGAAGATCAGCTCGGGCACGCAGAAACGCCATCCGACGAATATGCACCTCTCGGCCCATCGCGCCATCGCGGTGCGGGCGGCACTGGGTAAGGCGGGGATTGATTGGGATCGGATGTCGGTGACCGGGTGGGGCGAGAATCGCCCGTTGGTTGCCAACAACAAGGGCAAGGGGACCAAGGCGAATCGTCGGGTAGAGATTTATCTGGTGCCTTCGACACGGAGCGAAGTTGGTGCAGTTCCTGAAGCTGCACCTATGAGTGAGCCCGCACCAGCAGCGACCACTCGGCCCAAGATTGATCCGACGAAGTAAACAAGCAGACTTGTTCAGAATAAACGAGCCGCGACCGTGAGGGAGCGGTTTTTTTCTTGGGTATGTGCACACCGAAGTCACACAGAAGACCCCCTCCGTCCGCGAAGACGCGGCCACCTCCCCCGGAGGCCCGGGGGAGGAGAAAAAGGGGAACTCTTGTGTAAAACAATGTCGTCGGATCTATAGCCCGAGACTTATCCATAGCCCGAGACTTATTGAACGGTTCGCGCGGGGGCGATGGCGAAGAAAAAGGAGACAAAGAAGACGAGGATGCCGGTCGCAGTTACGGGGAGGGTCCACCCGGCGACGAGGAGGGGTTGTTGCTCGAAGGTGATGGCGGGTGCTCTGGGCATGATTTTGAGGGCGGCGCCGCGTTGCCAGGAGTATTCTTCGAGTTCGCCTTCGCTTCGCTGGGGGATGGGCTCGCCTTTGAGCTTGGCGTAGTTCTGTCTGCGGAGGAGTGATGCACCGCTTTCGGGGAATCGTTTGACTTCGTGGACGATTGAGCCGTCGCGGAGGAACTCGTAGCAGTCGAATCGCCAGAGGTCGCGTCGGATTTCGCCGGTGCCCCAGTTCTCGGGTTGCTCGAGGCTTTCGTGGTTTTTCTCTTTGAGGGGCTCGACGCCGAAGGGTGTGCGGGTGACGAGGGCGAGGCGGGGCCTGATTTCGTCGGCTTTGAGTTTTCGCTGGAACTCGCTCATCGAGAGCCCCGAGCGGTCTGCGAAGAAGGAGAGGGTGAGCCAGTCTTTTTGGCGTTCGTAGAGTGAAGGCAGCTGGACGAGGGGGGGGATGGAGACATCGAGGATGAGTTCTTCATCGCCATAGCGAACGCGGATGACCGCTTTGTCATCGACGGTATCTTCGATCAGTTTGACGGGGCGATTGGCGAAGGTGAAGGTGGTGCTGGCGATGGGGATGTAGGCGTAGAGGGCATGGTCGGATTCTTTGTTGTAGTTGCCGATGCGGTTGCCCAGCGAGATGCCCGAGACGATGATGGTGACAAGCGAGACGCCGACAAGGTTCCACCAGATCCGTCGGCTCCCCTTGGGGGAAGGAGTTGGAGGTGGTGCGGTGTGCGCTGGCGTGGTGGATTGTGTGGGGTCAGTGTCCATCGTCGGCTTTGTCTGCCTCGCCATGGGAGGCGTCATTTGATTCTGAGGCGTGATCTGTTGTGTGGGATGGTTCGACATCGGAGAAGAGCCCGGGAGTGAGCCCGTGGCGTGGGTGCGAGGCGTTGGCAGTGGAGACCTGATCGTGATGCCCGATACCAAGTTGTGTGAAGTAGTCTTTTTCGTCGAGTGGATCGCGATGGGTGGAGTGTGGGGTGTAGAAGTGCTCCCAGAACTCGGCTTCTTTGCCTTGTTCTTGGTAGTAGAGGAGCCCGTGTTCGTTTTTGTTGCCGTTGAGTCTTGCGAACTCGACGATGTTCTGCCCGGCGGTGTTGACCTTTGGACTAACCGCGATCGCGAAGTCATTGTCGGCGGAGGCCGCGTTGAGCCCGACGCCGGTGCCGCCTTCGATGAGGGCTGGGGCTTTCTCAGCGTAGACCCAGTCCCGCGATTTGAGATCAATCATGGAGAAAGCGAGGAAGAGGGCGACGCAGAAGAGGCAGAAGAGCATGACAAAGGTATTGAGGGCTTTGTCGTATTTGAGTTGCATGAAGAAGGCAGCGACGAGCAGGGCTTTGACGGTGGCGATGGACATCGCGCCGGCGATGTTGATCCACTTGGGCAGGGTGATCTCGAAGGCGGTTTCGACCCATTGTTCGAGGTTGTAGAACCCGACGGTGAGGGCGGTGAAGAAGAGGAGGATGACGAGGATCGAGACCTGCATGCGCCAGTCGGCGACGAAGTGACCCTCGTGGGCCTCATCGTGGGGGTTGATCCCGTGAGGATCGGTTGGGTCCCAGCCTAGGTCGTTGGCGGCGGTTGATGTATCTTGGCTCATGGCGTTATCTCGTATCGGTGATGAATCGGTCAATGAACAATGGATCAGTGGATCAGGTACAGGAGGGGGAAGAGGAAGATCCAGATCAGGTCGACGATGTGCCAATAGAGGGCGGAGTTTTCGACGAGGGTGTACTGGGTCGGGCCGAACGCCTGCCAGCGGTGGGCCCGCCAGAGGACGACAGCGAAGAGGATCGCGCCGACGATGACATGGAAGGCGTGGATGCCGGTGCCGATGTAGTAGAGCGACCACCAGAGCGGTTCGTGGGGATCATGGGCGAATGGATAGGAGAAGAAGGTGCCCGGTGCTTTGCCCTGCGGGAGTTTGATGCCGTACTCGAAGGTGAACTTGATACCGACGAAGAGCAGGGCGCAGATGATGGTGATGAGGATATTGACCTTGAACCAGAACTGCTTATCGAGTTGGGCAAGGCGGACCGCATTAGCTGCGGTCCATGAGGAGAAGAGCAGCACAGCGGTGTTGGCAGCGCCCATGCGCCAGTCGAGGTAGTGCGAGCCGTTGGCCCATGCTTCTGGATAGAGCATGCGGAAGACGGCGTAGCCACAGAAGATGCCTGCGAAGAGGAGGACTTCTGTGGAGAGGAAGAGCCACATGCCGAGCTTTGAGGCGTCGAACTCTTCATCGCCCGATCTCCAGTGTGAAGCGTATTGGCGATTGCGCCAGTGCTTTGGGCTCTGGAGGATGCGAGCCGGTGTTGCAGATGTGTCTGAGGTATCAATCATGGTCATTGGTCAGTCCCTTTTCGAAACCATGCCTATGAAGCGGTGTCGTTGGGTCGAAAAATCGGAGTCATTACCCGGTCATTGCCTGGTCAGTGTTTGCCTGGGGCTTCGGGGAGTGGGTAATCCTTGGGGTCCCAGTGTGGTGGCACGGTTGTTTCGAAATCGTATGGGCCGTGCTTAAGGATTGGTTCTTTGTGGAAGTTGTGCTCGATCGGAGGTGATTCCGCTTCCCATTCGAGGGTGAGCCCGCCCCAGGGGTTGGCGGGTGCTTTTTCGCCCCACAGAAGTGAATAGAAGAACACACAGAAATGGACGACGAACCCGACGAGGAGGATCACCGCCCCGGCGGATGAGATTTGGTGGAGTGTCTGGAACTCATCGACATAGTTTGCATATCGGCGGGGCATGCCCTGGGTGCCGAGGAAGAACTGGGTGAAGAAGGTGAGGTTGAACCCGATGAAGACGAGTGCTGCCCCGAGCATGGCGCCCTTTTCGGAATACATCTTGCCGAACATCTTGGGCCACCAGTGATGGAGCCCGGCCATGAACGCGATGACGGTGCCGCCCATCATGGTGTAGTGGAAGTGGGCGACGACATAGTACGAATCATGGAGGTGGAGATCGGTCGCGAGGGTTGCCAGAGGCAGCCCGGTAAGCCCGCCGATGGAGAAGGTGAAGAGGAACATCAAGCCATACATCATCGGTGCATTGATGACGATCGAACCTTTATAGAGAGTTGCGATCCAGTTGAAGACCTTGATGGCTGTGGGAATAGCGACGAGGAAGGTGAGCCCTGAGAAGAGGACCGCAGCGAGTTCGCCCATCGCGGTGAAGATATGGTGTCCCCAGACGAGGAACGAAACGCCCGCGATGCCCAGCGAGGAGAACGCGATGGCGCGGTAGCCGAAGATGTGCTTGCGTGAATGGATCGCGAGGACTTCGGAGATGATGCCCATTCCGGGGAGGATCATCACATAAACGACCGGGTGGGAATAGAACCAGAAGAAGTGTTGGTAGAGGACCGGATCGCCGCCCATTGATGGGTCGAAGATCCCGATGTGCATGACGCGTTCAAAGATGAGCAGCAGCAGGGTGATGCCGATGACGGGGGTCGCGAGGACCTGAATGATCGAGGTGGCATAGATCGCCCAGATCATCAGAGGCATATCGAACCAGCCCATGCCCGGGGCACGGAGTTTGTGAACGGTGACGACAAAGTTGAGCCCCGTAAGGATCGAGGAAAACCCAAGGATAAAGGCGGCGGAGACCATCAGCACGACGCGCCAATGGTCGGCGTCGGTGGTGGTTGAATAGGGGGTGTAGAAGGTCCACCCGGTATCGACGCCTCCAAGGAGGATCGAGAGCACGCCGAAGGTACACCCGATGACATAGATGTACCAACTCAACAGGTTGAGCCTGGGGAAGGCGACATCTTTGGCTCCGAGCATGATGGGTACGAAGAAGTTGCCCAGTGCAGCGGGGATGGCGGGGATGATGAACATGAAGACCATGATCGCGCCGTGGAGGGTGAAGAATCGGTTGTAGATCTGTGTGCCCGAGACATTTTCGCCGAACATCCCGCCCATGAGTTCTTTGAGGCTCTCGCCGGTGACGACGGTGACCATCTCGGTCTCGCCGGTGGCGGCGTTGATGACCTCGGTGGTTTGTTCACGGATGGGATCGAGGAGTTCATAGCGGACCGCCATGGCGGACATGCCGCCGAGGAAGAACATGAAGAGGACGGCGAAGAGGTACATGACCCCGATCTTTTTGTGATCGACGGTCGATGCCCATTGCCAGATCCGCGCGATCATCCCTGGGGGGCCGCTGAGATATGACCCTTCATCGTGATGTCCAGCGTGTGCGTCAGGCGTACTCATGAATCACTCCCGGGTGCTTCTGTATTTGTGTTTTCGGTGTCTTCGTTCGCTTCGCCGGTGTTTGGATTGCGGTCTGAGAGCGATTGGATGAATGCGATGACATTGTCGATGTCCTCGTCGGAGAGGATGCCCTGGTAGCTTGTCATTGCGGGGGCGAAACTCTTGACGACCTTCGCGTTTGGATCGAGGATGGACTCGCGGTAGTAGTTTGCATCACGCATGACGCTCGAACCATCTTCGAGGGCGGCTTCATAGCCGAACCCGAACTGCCCATCTCCGGTTTTGAACGAGTTCCATGCCGGGCCGACGAGTCGGGCGCCGTTGGTGTCGTGGCATGTTTTACAGACCTGTGTCCAGATCTTCTTGCCGGCATCGATTGGGCTGAGTTTCACGCTCCAGTCGGCCATTTTTTGGTCGTAGATTTCTTGTGGAACCACGCGGAAGGTTGCAGCCATGCGTGAGTGATCGTCGCCGCAGTATTCGGCGCAGAAGACCCACATGTCGCGCCCGGGGATGGTGGTGTTTGTGTTCTTCTCTTTGTCGTGATAGATCACGGTTTCGTCGGGTGTGAGTTTGGGTGTGCGGAGCCCGAACCCGGTGTAGCGGTTGGGGACGAGGTCCATTTTGGTGCGGAACTCGGGGATCCAGAAGGCATGGAGCACATCGGTGGATTGCATGCGGAGTTTGATGTCGGTGTCTTCGGGGACATAGAAAATCGGATATTCCCTGCCTTGGGTGACGGTGCGTGTTGTCGGGTCTTCAACCTTTGAGAGCCTCTGGGATTCTGGCGAGGTTGCGCCGTTGGGGTAGGTGGCGACCCATGACCACTTTGAGCCTCGGATGTTGAGTTCCATGGCGCTATCTGGCACGACCATTTTCTGGGTGTATCCCCAGAACCCGAGGACGAACATGACAAGCATACTCGACGAGGGGACGACGGTCCAGAAGATTTCGAGGAGCATGTTGTGATGCGGGCTTGGTTGGGCGGGCACGCCGGGGCGTCGTCGGTATTTGATGACGAAGAACACCATCAGCCCCATGAGGAACACGAAGAAGATGATCGAGAACCAGGTAATCATCAAGAAGAGCCCATCGGAATACGCCGCCGCTTCCGAGGCGGCGGGTTTGTCGCCGAAGATCAACTTCTGGAGAATATCTGGTTGTGCGCTTGCCAGCGTTTGCATTGTCATGACACATGACCTGTATGTGCTCGGGCGATATCGCCCGAGGAGGTTGTTGATGAATGTGAATCGTGATTGTGCTCGTCAGCCTTCTGTGCCTGCTGAGCAAGGTACAGCTTTCGGCGGACGCGATCGCCCATGAACAGCACGGTGAGCCCGATGATGATGAGCACGACGGTGAGCAATGCACCGACCTGCATGACACGGAATGCTTGAAGTGCATATGAACCGGTGGCGGGATCGTAGAGGTAGCAGAACTGGAGCAGGCGGTCGCCAAAGCTCGCAGCGATCTTGCCCTGCGATGCATCGAGCAGCGAGAGCTTGAGTTCTTGGGCGGGGTAGTCGAACCCGTACATATATCTGGTGACCTTGCCCTTGGGCGAGAGGACCATCAGGGAGATTGGGTGGGCGTATTCGCCGTCGTTGAGGGGGTTGAAGTTGAACCCGACGGAGTTGACCAGGCGTTTGATGTTCACGGCATCGCCGGTGTGGAACTCGATGCCTTGGAGGGCCTTGGAGGACTCGCCTCGGTTGTAGAGCCCGAGGAAGTTCGATCGTTCGCCCAGTGCCATGGTGGTGGTTTCGGTGTGATCGAAGCTGATGACCAAGACACGGAAATCTTCGCCCGCGTCGTAGTCGAGCTCGCTGAGCGAGTTGGCGAGCTGGGAGAGCACCACCGGACACACCACCGGGCAGTCGTAATAGACCAGGGCGAGGATGACAGGGGTTGTCTCGTCGAAGTAGACGCCAAGCTCGATCTCTTCGCCTTTGGAGTTGGTGAAGGTTGCATTGAGGGGGACATGGTTGCCGAGATGCTCGGTGACTTCGACGCCGTTGAGTTCTTTGATTTCTGAGCGATCAAGCAGCCGCTGCGCCGAGGCCGACGATACGAATGGCACGAAGGACAGCACACACGCGAGTGCGAGGAGTATGCCCTTGGTGCTCTTCGAGATGGTTGGCGTTGATTGGCTCATTGGTCGTGTGAGGCTTGTGCTCAGTTGCTTGCGTACTCGGCGATGACGGCTTCGATGGCGCCCTCGACGGGTTCTTTGATCTTGGCGAGTTCGGATTCGCGATAGACCGATGCAGCCGCGGCGCCTTCGGTGTTTTCGTTAATCATGGCTTTGTACCCGCTCATGTAGTTCTGGAAATAGATGACGAGAATGAAGATCACGGCCAATACGCCGAGGGTCATCCCGATGATGGTGAGCCCCATTGCCTTTGCGCTTGCCTGGGCGGCGTGCTCTTGCTGGGGTGCTCCTTCTGAAGCGTCGTGTTGGTGCCAGTCGTCGTGGCCTGCGTGTTCGTCAGCGCTCATCGCCTACCCTCCGGGGGTTGGTCAGTGGGATGATTCCCATTGACGGTGCTTTGTGTTCACGATTGCGTGTTCAATCGTGTGGTGTATTCGACTTTTCGATCGCCGATTGGTCGATCGGTTTAGACATAGTTCTTGTGCTTCAAACATTCGTGAAGCATCGGATCCTTGAGTGGGAGCAGCGGGCTCTTGGGAATTTTGAGGGCGACAAGCCCGCCAAAGATTCCAAGCACCCCGACCACACCTGCGATATCGAGCCAGATCAATGAAAGCCCTGGGTCGGCGTCGATGGAGTTGAGATAGACCATCGGACGGATGATCCAGACCATATCCAAGACGACCATGCCCAGCATGTAGAGCGCCATCACACAGAGAATCGTTGTTGCCCGCTTGTTGTTGCGCCAGATCAGGAGCAGGAACGGGAGCAGGAAATGCCCGAGGGTCATGACGATGAAGAGCCACTGCCAGCCGTTCTGCTGGCGGTTGGTGTACCACGCGGTTTCTTCGGGGATGTTGGCGTACCAGATGAGGAAGTATTGGGAGAACCCGATGTAGCCCCAGAAGACGACAAAGGCGAAGACGAGCTTGCCCAAGTCATGGTAATGCTCCTCGGTGACGAGCCCGTCGAGCTTGCCAGCCCGGCGGAGGAAGGTCGCGACGACGGCGACCGCCGAGACGGATGCGAGCCCACACGAGGCGAAGTAGTAGACGCCCCACATGGTCGAGAAGAACCGGTAGTCGAGCGACATCAGGAAATCGAATGCGGCAAAGGTCATGGTGAAGGCGAAAACGGGAATCCCGAACCCGGCGAGCTTGCGGGCCTTGCGCCCGAGGTACCGATCGCCGGTCTCATCGCTCTGGCGGGACCATTTGAGCAGGGTGCGTGAGATCATGATCCAAGCGAAGGCATAGATCAGCACGCGGACCATGAAGAAGGTCGAGTTGAGGTATGGAGCCTTCTTTTCGAGGAGGTGGTTGTATTCTTCGGAGTGCCCGAGCCATTCGAGGAGGATGCCGCCTTGGGATATCTCGATCAATGCGATGACGATCATCAGCACAGCCGGCACCCAGACAAGCGAGGCGAGGTTCTCGAACTGCCTACGCAGGGTGATGGCCCAACTCGCGTTGAGTGAGTGGAAGACCATGATCCAGAAGAGCGAGCCGAGCGAAATAGCCAGTGCGGTGAACACGCCGACCTCGAAGGCACCGAGTGCATGGCGAAGATTCACCGAGAAAGCACTGATGAGGGTGACAATGAGCCCCACGATCCCCGCAAAGAGCAGAGGCATCGCGAACTTCTTGGCGCTCGAAGCGGAGAGGGTGGTGTTCTCTTCGCTCATGCGTGGGTCGGCAGCGATCCGGTCAAGCCGGGCTTGCCATGCGGCATCAGACAATGCGGTTGATGCCGGCGCGGGTGCGTTTGGGTGAGGCGGTTTGGTTGCGATCTGGGTCATTCGTCACCCCCGTTGTCTGAACTGGCGATTTCCTGGGAGTCGCTTGATGTTTCAACCATCCCGAGCCTGCGTCCCTTGGCATCGAATGCTTTTTGGAGGGTTCGGATGTAGGCGACAATCGCCCATGCGTCTTGTTCATCGACCGCGTGCCCATAGGACGGCATGCGGTTCGAGCCATCGGGCGACCAGAGCCCGTTGCGGATGATGTGGAAGAGGTAGCCATCGGTTCCGAACTCACCCGAGCGATCGCGGTACTTGGCATCGAGGAGGTTGACCGGGCGGACATTCATCAGCTTGCCGACGGTGCCGGTGTCGTTGCCCATCGCTTGATATCCGTGGCACATCGAGCAGTAAATGTTGTAGCGTTCCATGCCTCGGGTGATGAGGTCTTTGTTGACCTCGACGGGCATGCGATCGACATACTTGGGCGAATCCTGCTCACTCGAACCCGCGACGAGCCCGAAGTAGTAGGTCTCGTCGGCTTTGAGCATGTCGTCGCGGTCCTTGGCGTAGGAGCCGACCCAAGCCTGATCGCCAACGGGGACCAACGAATCAGACCCGAACGCAACGGTGCCCTCGACGGGCAGGCGTTGGGAGTGCCCGTCTTCGAAGAAGACTGACTCGCTTTGGGCCTTGAGCTTGGGCTGATCGTCCATGTCGGGGAAGAACTGTCTCGGGGGTGCATCGGTGCGATCGCCCCGACACCCGCCCATGACGGTCATGATGGTCATGGACGCCAATACTGAACCGAGCACCGCGATCGCGCGCACGCCTGTGCGTGGCGATCGGGGGGTGGTCTTGGTTGTGTTGCCTGTTTGGATCATGCTGAATCCTGTTGGTCTGTCTGATCGATTATTTGTGTCGGCTTAAACAGTGAATGGTCTGGTATCTGATTAACTCACATCTTCGACAAGGGCGATGTCAGTCCCGCCGGCGTCTTCGAGGAGTTTTTTGGTCTTGATGGGATCAAAGTTAGGATCGTTCGCTTCGATCGCGATAAAGAAGCGATCGTTGCTGACTCGTGTGAATCGTTCATGGGAAAAGAGCGGATGATGGAACCGGGGGAGTCCGTTGAGGGCGAGCATCCCGAAGATGCACATGAAAGCGGTGATGAGCACACCGAGCTCGAAGATGACGGGCATAAATGCCTGCCATGCACCGGCGGGCTTGCCCTGGACGACGACCGGATAGAGCCAATCGATACCCCATTGGAGAAATATCGCGATCGAGACGCCGGTGAGCGCGGCCCCGGCTGCCATCAGAGGCAGCTTGGTGGTCTTGATCCCCATCGCGGATTCCATATCGTGGATCGGGAAGGGCGTATGCACATCCCACTTGGAGTACCCGGCGTCTCGGACCTGCTTGGCCGCCTTGAAGACTTTGGGGGTCTCGTCGAACTCGGCGATGATGCCGAAGACCGCGTTGCCTGATTCGGTGACGAACTTGGGCGCGGGTTTGCGAAGGAACATCGGGAAGTAGTCTGCGCCGAGTGATTTCGCATCATTGATCATGTCTTTGATATCCATTTCGATCTCCCCTTTCTTAGTGGTGGTCATCCGTGTGCGATTGAGGCATCACGAGTTTGAGTTCTGCCAGAGCGAACACCGGGAGGAACTTGAGGAACAGCAAGAACAGGGTCAGGAAGATCCCGCACGAGCCCACGAAGGTGAGGATGTCGACCCAGGTCGGGAAGAACATATGCCATTCGCCGGGGAGGAATGCGCGATGGATCGAGGTGACGATAATCACGAATCGCTCGAACCACATCCCGACGGTGACCGCCGAGGCGACGATCCAGATGACGAGCGGATTCTGACGCATGCGCCTGAACCAGAAGACCTGCGGGAAGACGACATTGCAAGTAATCATCGTCCAGTAGGCCCACCAATAGGGTGCCTTGGCTGGGTTCACACGGTTGTTTGCGAAGGCAGCGAACTCGAACTCGTTGGCACCATACCAGGCGATGAAGAACTCCATCGAGTAGGCGAACCCGACCATCGTGCCCGTGAGCAGGATGATCTTGGCCATGTTTTCGAGATGGCGGATGGTGAGGATGTCGGAGAAGTTTGGCAGGAACAATCGCAACGGGATCAGCAACCAGAGGACCATAGCGAACCCGCCGAAGACCGCACCGGCGACGAAGTAAGGCGGGAAGATCGTCGTGTGCCAACCCGGAATCACCGAGGTCGCAAAGTCAAACGAAACGATCGAATGCACCGAAAGAACCAGAGGCGTCGAGATGCCCGCGAGCATCAGATAGGCTTTTTCATACCGATGCCAATGGCGGGATGAGAATCGCCATCCCAGCGCCATGATGCCATAGACCAACACGCGGATCTGGTCGGGCTTGGGCATGAAGTGCAATGCCAACCCATCACCCAAAGGCATGGGGAGCTTGAAGACCCGTGAAACGCCCTTGTGCAAACGGAGCGATGCCCGATCTCGCAGCGTAGCAACATCGGGGATCATCCCCATGTACCAGAACAGGAGCGAAACCGTCGCGTATGTCGAGACGGCGAACACATCCCAGAGCAGAGGCGAGCGGAAGTTGGGCCAGATGCCATTGGCGTTGGGAACGGGTGCTAAGAACCATGCATTCCAGACGCGACCGATATGAATCCCGGGGAAGATGCCCGCGCAGATCACAGCGAAGATGGTCATCGCCTCGGCGGCTCGGTTCACCGCGGTTCGCCAGTTCTGCTTGAGTAAGCACAGAATCGCCGAGATCAGCGTCCCGGCGTGACCGATCCCGATCCAGAACACGAAGTTGGTGATGTCCCACGCCCAATCGACCTGGTTGTTGAGCCCCCAGACCCCGACGCCGGTGATAATCAGGTACAGGATCATGCCTGTGCCCAGCGCGGCGATGGTCGAAGTGATGGTGAAGGCGGTGAGCCAAATCTTGGGAATCGGCGCTTCGGCGTACCCACAGACGATATTGGTGACATCATCGAAGGATCGCTCGCCGAGCACCAATGGTGCGCGGAGTGATGGGTCTTCGACAAGCGTGCCGTCGTCGTGTGTGCCCGGGATCAGGGGCACCCGGCGTGCGACAGGCTGCCCCGAGGCGATGCCTGATGCTTGAAGCGCGATGGTCTGGTCAGGATGCATATCACTCATTGCTATATCAACTCCGCTGACTTCTGCGTGAACTCCGATGAACACTGCGACTGTAAATCACTCATGAGAGCACCTTGAGGCTCATCGAATATCCCTGATCGAAGTACTGTTTGGCACGGTCGATGTATGACGAACTCTGTGATGAGCCATGGGTTTCGCCATGCCCATCGTTTGAATCTGGTTTATGCTCGCCTTCGAAACTGTTTTCATGCCCGCCGCCGCCTTCGGTGCCGCCGTGGTCGAAAGGATCATGGGCGTCGAACTCGTGGATCGCAGGGTTCGGATTCCGAACACGCATCATGTAGGTGGTGCGTGGGCGTGTGTTGAGATAGCCTAGGAGGAGGTAGCTCCGCCCGGATTCTTTCTCCGCCGAGACGCGAGCGTTTGGATCGAGGATATCGCCGAAGCTGATGGCATCACTCGGGCATGCCTGCTGACAGGCGACATTGAAGAACCCATCAGGGATCGGTCCGACCTGCTTCTCATCGTCCCAGATGCCCTGGATCTTCACATCCTGGCGAGCCTTGTGGATGCGCTGGATGCAGAAGGAGCATTTCTCCATCACACCACGAGAGCGAATAGTCACATCGGGGTTGAACTGCATCTTCGAGATTTCATCGAGCTTCTTGCGTAGGCGAGGGGGGATGAAGTTCTGGTTGAATGTCCGATCCTTGGCGATCGTATCCTCAAACTTCTTGTCGGCTGCGACCGAGGCGTAGTTCGGGTTGAGCCCGCCGTTGAACTTGACGACGCCGTAGTCGAAGAAGTTGAACCGACGAACCTTGTACGGGCAGTTGTTGGCACAATACCGCGTGCCGATGCACCGGTTGTAGGCCATGTCATTGGTGCCCTCGTCGCCGTGGACGGTCGCCGACACCGGGCAGACGGTTTCGCATGGTGCGTTTTCGCAGTGCACACACGCGACGGGCTGGATGAGCACTTCTTCGGGGTTGTTGAGGTCGTCGCCGACGAAGTAGCGATCCATGCGGATCCACTGCATCTCGCGTCCCTTGGCCACTTCGTTCTTGCCCACGATCGGGATGTTGTTCTCGCTCTGGCAGGCGATGGTACAGACATTGCACCCCATGCACGAGTTCATGTCGATCGACATCCCCCACTGCGGGCCCTGCGTATAGCGCGGGGGCACCTCGCGGTTGAGCGCGTCGTTGGTGTGGAGGTTGCTCGGATCTGGATTCTCGTATGAATCGTTGAGCGGGTTTTCGTAGACACTGACATTGGGAGGCGTGTGGGCCAGCTCGCCGAGCCGCTCGGCGGCGTTGAGGGTTGAGCTGTCTTTGCCATAGATAACATCGGTGACGGTCTGGGTTTCGTCAGCGTACTTGTCCCACCATTTTTTATCCATCGCACGAACAAGCGAGTGTCGCCCTTCGAGTGACCAATGATTCTGGGTCGAGGCGATGGTGTAGGTCCCGTTGGCCTTGGCGATCTTGGCCCCGCGTGTCACCATGCCGGTGTTGGCGGGTTTGATCGCGTAGGTGTTGTGCCCGACGCTGTATCCGACCTTGCCGACGATCTCGCGCCCGTACCCGAGCTTGACGCCCAAGGTATTGTCAGCCATGCCCGGCAAGATCCACGCGGCGCCGGTCATGGTCTGCCCGTTGAGCGTCACGGTGATTTTCTGCGCCTGAGGCATCTGCTGCTTGGTATACGGATTGAACTCATCCTGCCAAGAATGCTCTGGAAGAACACCCATCGCCTTGGCGGTGTTGGGGCTCATCAGGATCGGGTTATCCCACACAACCGAAGGCCCGAACTCGGGGAGTTCTTGAAGCCATCCGTTGTTGGCGCACTGCCCGTTGTTGTGATTCGAGGTGTAGAACACAACATCCATCGAGCCTTGACCCGGGGCTTCATTCACACCCGAACGGGCGGCGGCCATCAGCACGGTGCTCATCGAGACGCTGCTCGCCGAGCCGCTCTCTTTGCTCGCCTGCACGCCGTCGTGGAGCGTGCGTTTCCATGAACGATCGAACCCGTCGGACCCGACCGAGCCGTTGCCCATCTGGGCCCATGATTCACGGACGATGTCGTAGCCTTCGGTGTGCTCGAACCCGGCGAGCATCGCGAGGAGTTCGATGTCCGAATGCGCCGGCTCATAGAGCGGCGCGATCATCGGCTGCACGATCGAGAGCGAGCCGTCAACCCCTTGGGCATCGCCCCACTGCTCGAGATAGTGTGTGCCGTTGAGTGACCAGGTGGAATCGATTTCCGTCTCGGACATCCCGACGCAGAGCGTGATGGTGGTCTTGGCTTTGGCGAACGCATCAGCGAAGTTGAGCGAGCCCGGAGCGTCATAGACCGGATTACAATCAATCGTGACGAGCGTGTCGATCCGCCCGGCGTTGAGTTCATTGGTCAGCGTTGCCAGTTCATCATTGGCGTTGCCTGCAAGTTCGGGAGCGAGCGAATGGGTCGTCACCTGATTCCCCATCGCGCCCAGTGCCTGGTTCATCGCCACGCACAGGGCCCAGTCTTCGGGCGAGAGATCATCGGAGGGGACGATCACTGCATGATTGCGGTGGTCGGCCAAGTCCTTGGCGATCTCGGCGATGTCTTTGTGGCTCACACCTGTCGCCGAGGCATCGGGGAGCCCGGATGCGTTCACACCGGTGAGGGCGAAGACGGCTTTGGCCAGCGCGACGGTTAGGTTGTGCATCTCGGAGGGCGAGACGCGGAACCGATGGTCGGCCATCGAGCCGGTAGATGTTGGCTTGGACTCAAACGAGTACAAACGCGACATCGGATCGCCGCCCTTGAGCACTTTGCGGGTGGCGGCGAAGGTGCGAGCGTTCTTGAGCGATTCAGCGCCGGCGGTCATGAAGTCCGCGTCGATCGTGACGACACGCTTAGCCGAGGCAAAGTCATAGCTGACCGTGCGGGCGTTTCCAAAGGCCAGGGCGGAGCCGTCGATCGCACCACGCGATTCGGCGGGGTTCCAACTCACGAACTTGGCTTTAGACCAACGGGCCTTGACCGCGTTGATCATCCGCTGACGGGTCGGGCTTGATTTTTTCTCGACGATGAAGGCAAGCCCTTCGCCGTTGTTGTGATCGAACTTGACGAAGTGTGTTTTTTGCCAGGCGTCGAAGTCGTCCCATGTCGCGTCGAGTTTGCCTCGGGTCGGGTTGTTGTAGACCGGGAACTTGAGCCGATCCGGGTCGTAGAGCCCAAGGACGGATGCTTGGGCGTAGACGCTGGTTTTGCCTTGGTTGTTTGGGTGCAGCGGGTTGCCTTCGACCTTGGTCGGGCGCCCGGTGTGCGTTTCGATGAGCAAGCCTTCGACGCCCCCGCCGGGCAGGGCGAGTGCCGTGGTGTAGTAGAGCGCGTTGCCGGGGATGATATCTTCAGGAACATTCTTTGAATAGGGCAGAATCTTGCGATCCGGGCGTCGGCAACCCGGCATGGTCGCCGCGCCGGCGATGGCAAAGCCCGCGCCCATGATCTTGACGAAGTTGCGCCGTGTGGACTCGCCGAGCATCGAAGCACCCTTGGGGAACTCGCGGTGCACGAACTCCGTGAATGCCTGCGTGCCGGTGTACTCTTCGAGAGAACGCCAGTACTTCTTCCCGCTGACCTGCCCGAGCGCAACCGAATCGTCACTCGGCGCAGTTGAGGTGGGGGTTGGGGTCTCGTTTGTTTCCTTCGTGGAAGGACATTGATCGAGGTTGCTCATGGTTTCGTCTCTTTGATCACCCGCGTGGTGCGGGTGGGTCGTATGCGAATGCTCTGTTTTTCGTCGCTTCTTTTCGTCGCTTTTCATCGCTCGTCTTGATGCGCTGACTGATGTTCTCTCACTCAGTAGTGACACGCTGCACAATGCAAAGGCGGATTCCGCAGAAGAGTATCAGTCAACTCCTGAGCGTTCATCCCGTCATGCGATCGCTCCGATGCGGGCACCGGGATCAGCACCCCGTTCTCGTCGAGCCGATTGAACCATTCGGTCTGCACCCAATACAAATCCGTCACCTTGTCCTTGGGCACCAGGTTCTCGGTCGGATTGCGATGACAATCGAGGCACCACCCCATCGAGAGTGACTCGGCCTGTGCGACGACGGGCATGCTCTGGATCTGCCCGTGACACGAGAAGCAGCTCACGCCGGCGTTGATGTGTGCGTTATGTGGGAAGTTGGCGTAGTCGGGGACAACATGAACATTTCGCCATTGGATCGGGTTATCGAGTGCGTAGGCGTCGCGGATGAACTGGACTTTGTCATCGGTCGCTGAGGCGAGTTCGACATTGAGCTTGTTCTCCGCGTGGCACCCCATGCAGGTCGCAACCGGAGGCACATTGGCGTGCCAAGACTTCTCGACATTGGAATGGCAATACCGACAGTCGAGCCCGAGTTTGCCCGCGTGGATCTGGTGATTGAATCCACTGCCCGGCTGGGTGGGCATGTATCCAACCTCGAAGAACTTGGGCGTCGCGTAATACCAGACCCCGGCGATCACGAGCAAGATGCCGGTATGAACGACGACGAACACCATGGTCGGGACCGAGTTCATCCACTTAGGAAAAATGGGTTTCAATGCAAATACTCCACCAAAGGGCTTCACAAATCTTGCTTGGAGACCAAAACAGCGCGGACCAAAGATGATCCACGCCAACAAGTGAGCCAAGCCTAGCATCTATCTTGGCAGGATGTTGTGCTGCCACGCCGAAATTTTGTTCGTTTTCGCATACACTACCATCGACGAAACCGCCCACACCGGAAAACCAAACTGCGACTGAGTTTCATTTGATACCCAAGAAAGCACAAAGCATGACCAATCAAGAACTTCCGAATACTGGACAAGACGGTGCGATATCTGGAGGGCTCTGGGGAAGCGCACTCACCATTGGGTTTGGGGCAGCGACCTGGATGTGGATGCTCGCATGGCTTTTTCATATGCCCGGGGTCAATATCGCTCCGCAGATCACCATTCCGATCCTCCTCGTCCCACTCTTCATCCTTTGTATGTGGTGGGTGCGCTCGGTTGAGCCGTCGGCCCGACTCAAGGTCGGCGCGCTCGGTGGGTTCATCGCCGGGCTGGTGAATCTCTTGATTCTGGGCTCGAATATCGTCGAACAGCCAGATTCCACCGCCGAGATGGCCGACCAGGCCAACAACCTCGCTCCCAATGCCCTAGTGGTGGTTCTTGGCTCGATCGCCATTTCGATGATCGTCGGGCTCCTCGCCGGGCTCGCTTCGGGCTCCAAAACACCCCCAACCATCGCGGCTGCAACGACTTGGCGATCTCGCTTTGCGTGGATCACCGCGTTGACCTACCTCCCACTCATCGCGGTGGGCGGCGCGGTGACGAGCACCGATTCGGGGCTCGCCGTTCCTGATGCCGTGACAACTTATGGAGCGATTTCGGTGCTTTTCCCGCTCAAACTCATGGCTGAGCCTCGCATTTTCCTCGAACACTCCCACCGGCTCTTCGGCACCCTCGCCGGGCTCACGACCTTGGTCCTCATGATCCGGGTGTTGATGGGCGAATCGCGCATGCTGCCTCGGGCGCTGAGCGTGGTGCTTTTCGTCGCGGTTGCGCTCCAAGGCGTGATGGGCATTATCCGCGTCGCCGACCAGAGCACCTTCTTTGCGATCATCCATGGAATCTTCGCCCAACTGGTGCTCGCGGGCGCGTTATCCACAGCGATCATCCTTTCCGACCGATGGACCAACGCCGATCCGGCTCCCGAAACGGTGGTCGCGGCCAAACGGGCGCGGACGGCGATGCTCATCACCGTGCTGATCTTGATGATCCAGTTGACCCTGGGCGCGGTGACGAGGCATCTCAACTCGCCTCACGCGATGATGGCCCATATGGGATTCGCCTTTATCGCGATGCTCGCGGTGATCGTCAGCGGCGCGCTGTGCATCCGCACGGGCAAAGCCCATCCCAGCGGCCAACCCATCCGCCCGTTCGGCGCAATCCTCCACGGGTTGGTCGTGCTTCAGTTCTCGCTCGGATTCGCAGTGCTCGGGATCGCTTGGGAGGGCAAAGATGCGCCCAAGCTGCCCACTTCGGCCAATCTAAGCGATGCGCCCGCGATCGAGCCCTTGGCCGCACTGGTGACTACTTCGCATCACATCATCGGGGCGTTGGTACTCGCGACAGCGACCGGTGCGCTCGTCTGGGCGATTCGATTGGCATCCAAACGCAAAATGCTGTAATCTGCAGGCTGAGAATCCCAAGGATTCCTGAGTCAACAAGGCATCGAGCAGCCCAAGCGTGCATGCAATAGCACGGGCGTTGGTGCGTTATTGATGTACGCACAACAGGACCGTTCGCGAGGGAGACACCGATGCAACGCACACAATCCAAGGCCCGCCCACCCAAACGGGCTGAAACATCCCTCACCAAAATCCAAGATCGCGACTTTGGATACGCCCACGCAAGGCACCTGCTGCTCCGCGCCGGATTCGGAGGCACCGACGAACAGATCCGCACGCTCGCAAGCTGGGGCCCAGAGGCTGCGGTCGATCACCTGCTCAACTATGAAGACATCCCCGCAGCGACCGATGCACGCGGAGCCTTCGATGCCAACATCATCCGCCCGCGCAACGCTGTCGAGCAACGCGAGATCAAACGCGCCCAGCAAGCCGGTGATGAAAATGTGCTCTCCAAGTTCCGCACAATGCGCCAGCAGGCCCAGCGGGCCGATCGCAACCAGATGCGCAAGATCCAGAGATGGTGGATCACGCGGATGATCCAGACGCCTCGCCCGTTTGAAGAAAAAATGACCCTCTTCTGGCATGGGCACTTCGCGACGAGTTTCCGCAACATCGAAGATTCGTACCACATGTACGCCCAGAACCGGATGCTCCGCGAAAACGCGATCGGCAGCTTCGCTGACCTGCTCCGAGGGATCATCCGCGACCCGGCGATGCTCAAATACCTCAACAACAACCAGAACCGAAAATCAAGCCCCAACGAAAACCTCGCCCGCGAGATCATGGAACTCTTCTCCCTCGGCGAGGGCAACTACACTGAGCGGGACATCAAAGACGGCGCCAAAGCGCTCACCGGGTACACCTACCACGACGATGTTTTCTCATTCAACCAGAACGCCCACGACAACAACTCGAAACACATCCTGGGCTCGGTCGGGAATCTTGATGGCGACGGGTTTGTCAATGCCATCCTCCTCTCGCCTGACTGTGCTCCATATATCAGCGCCAAGCTCTACAAGTTCTTCGTCGCCGACATTTCGACCGACACCCGCAGGCTCAAAGGCCCGCAGCGGACCGTGATCCGCAACCTGAGCAATATGCTTCAAGAGCACCGATACGAACTCAAGCCCGTGATGCGCCGATTGTTTTTGAGCCGACACTTTTATGATCCGTCGGTGATGGGCAACATGATCAAGTCGCCGGTGGATTTGGTGGTGGGCTCGATCCGAACGCTCAACTCGCCGCCCCGCAATATCAGCGTGCTGACCGATGCGATGGACATGATGGGGCAGAGTGTGTTCTTGCCTCCGAGCGTGAAGGGATGGGACGGCGGGCGATCGTGGATCAACACCTCGACCCTGTTCATCCGCCAGAACACGCTGGTCTATATGCTCACGGGCAAGCGTCCGAATCTGAATCACACCGACCCGACCAAGTATGACCCAACGCGCCTGGTGCCTTCGATGAACGACCCTCGGCTCGATGGCAACCCGCCGCCCGAACTCATCGCCAATGAACTGCTCGATCTCGTGCTCGGGCATCGCCCTGAAGGGGCTGCCAAACTCTTGGTTGACGCTGCCGAGAAGGTAGACAAGCCCAACACCGCCAAGGGCATTACGACGATGCTGATGCTGATTACCTCGATGCCTGAATACCAGTTGAGTTAGTCCAGTTGAGTGAATATTGACTCTGGGAGATTTTCGATGAACCTGCACAACAACCCCGACGACACCAACGCCTACACCCGCCGGGCATTTCTTCAGTCTTCCGCCATGCTCGCCTCGGCTGCGCTCACCGTGCCCGCGTTCATCCAGTCCTCAGCCTTCGCGCTCCCGAGCGCACTGCCCGGGCTCTCGTCGATCGCAGGGGTAAATCAAGACAACATCCTCGTCATCGTCCAACTCTCAGGCGGCAACGACGGGCTCAACACCGTTGTCCCCTATCGCGATGATGCCTACCACCGCCTGCGTCCATCGCTTGCGCTCAATCTCGACAACCTGCATATTTTGAGCAAGAACGGGCTCAACGGGGCTTCTGATCTGGCGCTCAACAAAGCACTCACCGGGTTCCGCGAGTTGTACGACGAAGGACAGTGCGCCGTCATCCAAGGCGTCGGGTATCCCAATCCCAACCGCTCGCACTTTACCTCGATGGACATCTGGCACACCGCCGACACCAACGGGACGGGCGATGGATGGATCGGGAAATATATCGACGCACAGTGTTGCGGGTACGGCAAGGGGCAGAGCGGGCAGCCCGATGGTTCACACACGCTTGAGCCTCCGATCGCGATCGGTCGCCAGGCACCTCTCGCGCTCTCGGGTCGGCACATGATGCCGGTGTCGTTCGAGTCGCCCGATCTCTTCGAGTGGGCGGGGGGCAAGGTGTCCAAGGAGATCATCGAGAACCACGAACAACTCACCACGCTCGAAGAAAAGACCATGGACGAAAACTCGAACAACGCGTTTTTGATGCGGACCGCGATGGATGCGCGGATCTCATCGAAGACCATCCGCGATGCGGTGGGTGCCAAGCCTTTGGTGAAGTATCCGCGATCGGATATCTCGAAACAACTGAGCATGATCGGGTCGATGATCCGCGCGGGGATGAAGACCCGCGTGTATTACGCCTCGCTCGGCTCGTTTGACACCCACGCCAACCAGCCCGGCAACCACGCCCGATTGCTCGGGCAACTCGGCGATGCGATGCGCGCGTTCCAGGGCGATCTCGCTGCCCAGGGCAACGCCGAGCGGGTCACGACGATGTGCTTTAGTGAGTTCGGTCGGCGCGTCGGCCAAAACGCATCCAACGGCACAGACCACGGCACCGCAGCCCCCATGTTCCTCTTTGGCCCAAAGGTCCAACCCGGATTCCACGCCCGGCATCCGTCGCTTACCAACCTCGACAATGGCGATCTGAAATACGGGGTTGATTTCCGAAGTGTGTATGCGGAGATTTTGGATAAATGGATGGACGCCAAGAGCCGCGATGTGCTTGGGGGGAGCTATCGGCACCTGCGGGTTTTGGATGTGTGATTAGGATTCGGTGAGGCGTGTCGGGTCGATGTCGGACTCGGTGATGTGACCAACATTGAGCTCAATCCGCACGCCGCACTCCGGGCACTGCACCATACGATTTTCAGACTCTCCGAATGCAATAAGTCCAATCAAGTTGTAGTTGCATTCTGGACAACATGCTCCCGCAAGTTGTCCTCTGATACAACGCTCAAGAAGAGTGTCCCTCACTATCCCACCGGCTAGCCATGGCAACAAAATAACATTCACGGTGGGAAGAAAACGGAGAATGAGCACAGTATCTCCGCTAACCCTGCCCTCTGGACTCATCCAACTTCCCACGATCACAAATAAACGCCCAAGTGGGATCGCGATCAGAATCGCGGCGACCAGTCCAAGCATCGCCGCTGCAAGAATAAAGCCCACACGCCAAAAACGCCCCTTCATCGCATGTGCTCTTCGAACATACTGCTTGCAAGTTTCATCGTCAAACTGGTCAAGTTCAGGAAATGCGCGCCAAAACTTCTTTGCGGTTAGAATCCTCAAGGCGACTCCTCGTACACCGATTCAATCCGAACCTCGATCACCATCGGTTCCGAAGTTTGCAGGTTTGGATCGGGAATTTGAGGCTCAAGTGAGATCGGCAGCAGCGCTTGCCCGTTTGCATCGATGGCTTTATTCCCATAGAGCGTCGGCTCGCTGGTCGTGGCGTAGAAGAAAAAACCTCGGGCATCTGCCTGTGACACATCGAGTATTGCAAAGCCATCGCCATCAGCAATCATGTCTTGAGCGAACACTTCGAGCGATTGATCGTCCACAAAGACAAGCATCGGCGATTCCGGTTGCTCACCAAAGGCCGACAACGGAATCCTGACTGTCACCCCACCCGGCCAATCCCTCGGATCAATCGCCAGCCCCTCGCGCCTGGCTTTGACTGCCAGCGAGATCGCGTTGGCGTTGTTGCCCGCGAGCCATTCGCCGATGGCGTTGGCGTTGCCGGTGTCGCCCGCGCCGGCGCCATAAGGCACCGCGTCGTCCATCAGGCGATCTTTATCGAGCGAGTAAAAAATCCAGACCATCAAAAGCGACACAATCGTGATCGGCAACGCAAGCCAGATGGTCAGGAGGATGTTCTTTTTGCTCACCGCCAATAGTATGGCCATCAACCGATGAAAGCCGTTCTTTTCTCCTCCCCCGGGCCTCCGGGGGAGGTGCCCGAAGGGCGGAGGGGGTCTTTCTGAAAGAAGGCAATGGGCAGTGGGCAATAGGCAATGGGAAGAAAAGGGAGACCCCCTCCGCCCGCGAAGACGCGGGCACCTCCCCCGGAGGCCCGGGGGAGGAGAGTAAAAATCAAGCGTATAAAAAAACACAGGCGAGAAGCCTGTGCTACTGAAGATTGGATTTGAAACGGCTGAAGAACTCAGTTCTTCCACTGGGCGAAGTTCTTGGCGACTTGCTCCCAGTTCACGATCTCCCAGAAGGCATTGATGTAATCCGGTCGGCGGTTCTGGTAGTTGAGGTAGTACGCATGCTCCCAGACATCGAGCCCGAGCAAAGGCTTGTGCCCGAACATGATCGGGGAGTCCTGGTTGGCCGTCGAGCCGACATGGAGTTTGCCTTCGGAATCGAAGCCCATCCATGCCCACCCGGACCCGAACCGGGTGGCAGCAGCATTGGCGAACTGCTCTTTGAAGCCTTCGAATGAGCCGAACGCCTCGTTCATTGCATCAGCGAGTTCGCCTGTTGGTGCTCCCCCACCGCCTTTGCCTGCGGGGGCGAGGATGGTCCAGAAGAGTGCGTGGTTGGCGTAGCCTCCGACATTGTTTTGGACAGCGGCTCGGATGTTCTCGGGGACTTGTTTGATCCTCGAAAGAATTTCGCCAGCACATTTGCCGTCCCACTCGGTGCCTTCGAGGGCGGCGTTGGCCTTGGCGATATACCCGGCGTGATGCTTGGTGTGGTGAATTTCCATGGTCCGAGCGTCGAACTGAGGCTCGAGTGCGTCGTATGCGTATGGCAAGGCGGGGAGTTCAAAGGGCATGAGCGAGACTCGCTTTCTAATTTGAATCCAACCCTTGGTACCCACCTGATTTGGTGTGCGTGCGTGGGTTAGAATTGTGGATGAAATGTGAACAATGCCGATCAGGACAGGCACAATCCGTTCTTTTTTCACAAACTCGATCAGTTTGAGCATGAAATAAGAGTTGCTGGTTGCTCCCTAGGCCTGATTAGGGTATACTGGCGGCCCGGATGAGGGCAAACCGAAGGCGCGAACAAGTCAAGCCTCGAAATGCCCGACAGACGACACTAGGCACCGTTTTATCGGTCGTCAACCGTCTTCTAAAAGACCGGATTTGGTGGATGTCAAGGATGACACCCGCTTGGCAGATTGACCCAACAGGGTTCATCTGAGAGTGACCAAGGACGCGTCGAAGCGATTTGTTGGACTTCTGGTTTGTTTTTCGATTTGTTTTTCCTGACTTTGGGCCTGATTTTGATGAATCGGGAGCCTCGAAGGGTTGAGAAAACGAAAAACCGATGGGTTTCGTCGAATCACTTGGTCGGAAAAGCGTTTTAGCCGGCAGACAACCGAAGAATTTGTGCATTTCACGAGATTGAATCGAAACATTCACCCCCCTTTATTCGTATAACAGGGACGCGGGTGAGATTCGGCTGATGCGGGCCAGGCAGGTTCGGCTCAGTTCGGATAAATCCGGCTCAGTCAACAGGTTGGTCGGCAACCGACTTGCACGCGAAGACGCGGGAAACCCCGCACCATGCTTGAGGCCAATATGGTCCAGAAAGCATCGTGATCGTTGATGATTCCCATGCGAATCCGCTCACCATCCTATCGATGCCTGGCCAAACACGATCGGCACTCCAAGCAACCGTCGTACCCTCGCACACCGGATGTGCTCGGGATTCACATGTAGGAAATGGGAAAAGACAACCCGTTGAGACTTTGACCAATGTGCAGCTTGAAAACGGGCTTCATGTCAGAGACAAGCAACAACGAGTTGTGACGGCGATGCCTTCTTTGGGCATCTTGGACAGAACTACACGCCCGATGAAATCGGCGCGTTTGAAAACAGAAAAAGACCGCTGCAGGATCGTGGCGGTTGGAGAAAGCATGATGCAAGCTACGAACAACAACCCAAGTCCACTCGAGCAGATGCGTCGTCGGCATCGCGTGGGGGTGTCTCGTACATCCACCCGCGCCGGCAAGACCGCGCGTCAACTCTCGCACGAGGACGAGCGTTTGCTCAATCAGATCCTCGTCAAGGAGCAGGACTTCATCGACTCGGAGGTCTTCTACGAAGAGGACGCCGAGCAGAGCATCTATGACGATGCTCCTGATATTCCATTGCCTGACACCATCTGGTATCACCCGGTGATGGACGATATCTCATCGATCGCGCGGACGCGGACGGTAAAATCGTCGCAGCAGGTGATCCTGACGGGTGCCCAGGAGCGGGTGCTTTTCCATCAGTTCAACTACTCGCGTTACCGGGTCTACAAGCTTCAGATGGAAGTCTGGGCGACACCTTCGAAGAAGCCGAACCCTGAGCAGGCCGACCAGCTTTTGCACTGGTACCGCAAATCCGAGCGGATCCGCGAGCAGATCGCCGAGACCAACCTCGCGCTCGTTCTGGCGATGGCCAAGCGGACCCGCATGAGCGAGGTGGACTTTGCCGATCTCGTCTCCGAAGGCAACATGGCACTCCTTCGCGCGGTCGATAAGTTCGATGCCGGGCGTGGGTTTAAGTTTTCGACTTATGCCTGCCGGGCGATTCTCAAGGCGTTCTCCCGTCAGGGCATGAAGCTGAGCAAGTATCGTCAGCGATTCCCGACGGATTTCGATCCCAAACTCGAGAAGTCCAACTTCCTCGAAACCAAACGGGCCGACTTCGAGAAGGACACCGCGAGCGAAGTCCGTGAGATCGTCGTCGCCAACCGGGCGGATCTCACCGGCGTCGAGCGCACCGTGCTCGAGCACCGATTCGGGCTCGAAACCGGAGGCATGGAGAAACCCATGACCCTCGAACAAGTCGGTCAGATCATCGGCGTGACCAAAGAACGCGTCCGTCAGATCCAGAACAAGGCAATGGAGAAAATCCGCGTCGAACTCGAAGCCAACTTCTTGGGCACGGTTGACCAGGAAGCCGAGGCGGTTGGGGCAAGTTAACCAGTGCGGATGATCGCCTGATCTATCTTCTGATTTCCACACAAGCGGGCACGATGCCCGCTTTTTTATTTCGCCTATGTTCACATTGGTACACATCGTCAAGAGCAGAACCGCTGCAAGATCGAATATCTGGTGCTCGGGCATTGAATCCTGCGCCCGGTGGGAACCGCCGAGCGATCTACGCCGAACAGTCACGACGCACCATCCCATTCGGGGTCTGCGTACTGATCCCGCCAAGTTTCCCGGCGTGAATCACGGTTCGAGAACACCCACAAACACGCCATGAAGCACCGCTGCGTGCCTAGAATGCCCCGCAAATCAATCCATCCATGCTGTCCACGCCAACACCCACGAAACAGCGTTGTGCATGCACATCAGCATGATCGAAAACAGAGCACCCGCTCCAACGAGGATTCCGTACAATGACCGCGACCGATACACCGCCCGCCGACACCCCGAGCGAACTGAGCCTCGATCCCAACTTCGCCAAGAAGGACCCGCACGCGACGCGTTGGGGCGACTTCCTCAAAGCGACCATCAAGTTTGGCGCTTCGGACCTCATCATGAAGTCCAACCAGAAACCCAAGATTCGGATGCGGGGCACGCTCAAGGCGATGGATGTTGATCCGGTGTCGGCTGAGGAGTTCTTCAAGATCACCGAAGAGATTCTCAATCCAGCGCAGATCCAGGACCTCAAAAAATTTGGCTCGGTCGACTTTGCATACAACTATGACGCCAAGCATCGTTTTCGTGTGAACCTGTTTCAGGCGCGGGGCACCATCTCGGTCGCGGCTCGAAACATTACCTCTGAGATCCTGCCCTTCGAGGGGTTGTATCTCCCTGAGGTGATGTCGGATGTGGCGTTGCAGCCTCAGGGCATTGTGCTGCTTTGCGGCGTGACTGGTTCGGGCAAGTCCACGACCATCGCCTCGATGATCGACTACATCAACGCCCGCAAGAGCGTGCACATCCTCACGCTTGAAGACCCGATTGAATACATCTTCGAGGATCGCAAGGCCACGATCAACCAACGCGAGATCGGGCTTGATTGTTTAGACTTTAAGACCGGGCTGCGAGCGTTGGTGCGTGAGAACCCGGATGTGGTGCTCATCGGTGAGATGCGTGACCAGGAGACTTTCGAGGCGGCTCTGCACGCGGCGGAAACCGGTCACTTGGTGTTCGGGACGATTCACTCTTCGAGCACGACCCAGACCTTCTCGCGAATCTACGGGCTCTTCCCGCAAGAAGAGGTCGAGCAAGTCCGCAAGATTCTGGCGTATCAGATGCGGGCGTTTGTGTATCAGAAACTGCTACCCACGCTGCACGAGAAGATTTTCCGCATCCCCGCCCTCGAGATCCTCATCAACAACGGCGTGGTGAAAAAATACATCCTCGAAGAACGCGAGGGCGATCTGCGTGATGTGCTCAACTCGATCGAAGCCCGCCAGGTCGGGATGATCGACTTCAACGACTCGCTGGTGAAACTCGTTGAAGAGGAATACATCCACATGCGGACCGCGCTCGATGCGTCGCCCAATACGGATGAGCTGCAGATGAAGCTCAAGAAGTTCAACTAACCCTCGATCGTGAGGCATGGGTTCGGTGGTTTGATCCATCGAAGGCTCAAACCGCGAACGATGAAATATGGTGTTTGGAGGCATGAGCCTCTATACTCATGGCTGACTCAGATATCTGGACGCGGCGAATCAACGCCGATGCGTTCATCTCCCCCTACCCCACGATGGGACGGGGGGCACACGACCTTGGAGAGGATACGACGGTGCTCGATTCCATACTCATTTCATTCCCCCCACCGATGGGAACCACGACGCTGGGCTCGGCAACACTGGGCTCCACGATGCTCCTCGCTGATGCGCAGACCTTCATGCTCATGTCCTGGTGGAAGCCGATCTTGCTGACGTTCCCGTTCCTCGGATGGGCGTGGATGCTCTCGGCGATCCTCGACAAGCATGCCAAGCGGTTCTTCCTTGGTCAAGAAAAATGGAACGCGATCCATATGATCTTCGGGCTCATCGCCTTGGCGTATGTGGTGATGCTCCCCGTGGGTGGGATCGCGGGGCTCGCAGCCGGGTTCTTTGGGCTTGTCGCGATCTTTGCGGTTGATATCGGGATATTCACGATCATTGCCAATAAGGACGAGCGGATCCCTGAGCATGCCAAGCTCACGATGGACTTCTCCGAGATGTCCAAGCGACGCGATGACAAACGCGAAGCCAAGAAGATGGGCAACTCGGAACTCACGATTGTGGGCGCGAACAAAATGAAGATCATGCCTCCAGAGAAGGAGACCACCGCATACGCCGTGCGGGTGGCTGCCGAAGAGATCATCACGAAGGGCTACACTACCCACGCATCGCAGATTGATATCATCCCCGCCAACGAGAGCACCTACGCCGCCTCGATGCTCATCGATGGCGTGCGCCAGGCGAGCGAGCCGCTCGCCAAGGCGGATGCGGTGCAGGTGATTGACTTCTGGAAAAAATGTGCCGGGCTCGATCTTGAAGATCGGCGACGCAAAATCACAGGCGAGGTCTCCGTCTCGAGTGAATCCATGTCGAGCATGACCCTCAAGCTCATCTCAAGCGGGTCCAAAAATGGCATGGTGCTCTCGGTGCTCTTCAACGCAGACGAAGCGGTTCGGCGTAAGCCCGAAGACCTTGGATTGCTTGAGAACCAGCTCAACGAACTCAAATCGTGGACAGAAGAAAACACCGGGGTCGTGCTCTTGGGTGCCCCGAGCGACAACGGGCGAACCACGACGATGTACTCGCTCTTGCAACTCCATGACGCGTACACCTCGAACATCCAGACCATTGAATACGAAGTCGAAGACGCGATCGAAGGCGTCAAGCAGGTTGTCTTTGATGTCACCGACGAAAGCACCGACTTCGCCACCCTGATCCGTTCGACGCTCCGGCGTGATCCTGATATCGTGGGCGTGTGCGATCTCCCCGATGCCGACACGGGCAAGAACATCGCCAAGGCCGACCTTGATCGGTCCCGTGTGTACCTTTCGGTCAAGGCCGACAGCGCGATCGCGGCGATCCAACTCTATGTTCGGGCGGTTGGCGATCCCAAACTCGCAGCTGAGGGGCTCCGGGGCGTGGTGGGCGAGAAACTCATCCGCATGCTCTGCAGCAACTGCAAAGTGGCGTATCAGCCCACCCCCGAGATGCTCAAGAAGCTCCGATTACCCGCTGATAAGATCAAACAGCTCAATAAAAAGGGCGGACAGGTGCTTATCCGCAACAAGCCCGAGGTTTGCCCCGTATGTAATGGCGTGGGATACATCGGTCAGACCGGGTGCTTCGGGGTGTTCCCGATCGAGGATGAGGAGCGGGCGATGATCGCTGCTCAGGACTGGAACGGGCTTCAGACCGCGATGCGCAAGCGTTCGCTACCCACCGTCCAGCAGACCGCATTGCGCAAAGCGGTCGAAGGGCTTACAAGCATCGAGGAAGTCTCACGGATCACCACGCCCGCCAAGAAAAAATCTTCTTCACGCTCATCATCTTCCAAACCCGCCTCCAACCCCGCCAAGGCATCGAGCTAAACGAACACCACCAGCGTTGCCCAGCGTTTGCCGGGCAGGCATCGGAGAATCAATCTCATGTACATGAACATCATCGTACTCATATTCGTGCTCAGTATCGGATACGCCTGGATGATCCGAGGCGTATTCAACGCCCTGATCCATTTGCTCTGCGCATTGGCCGCTGGAGCGATCGCGTTCGCAGTCTGGGAACCCCTTGCGCTGATGCTCATCGAGATGAGCCCTGAACGCGGGTTCCTTTCGTTGCTCGAGAAAGTTGCCTGGGGCGTGTCACTGGTCGTCCCCTTCGTGGTCGTCTTTATCATCTTGCGAACCCTCACCGACAAACTCATATCCAACAACATCAAGAACGCCGCGGTGATCGACTACATCGGAGGCGGCGCCTGCGGGCTCGCGACCGGGATCATCTGCGCGGGCATCTTGGTCATCGGGATAGGCACGATGCGTGTGCCCACGAATTTCCTTGGATACCAACCGATGGGCTACTCCGACGATCGCACCACCGGGGGCGGCTCGATCGTTCGTGGCGACAAACTCTGGATCCCTGTCGATACCATCACCGCGAAGGTTTATAACACCCTCTCGATCGGCACCATGAGCTCAAACGAGCCTTTGGCCAAGTGGTACCCTGAGCTTGAACTTGTCGGGATCACTTCTCGCATCTCGCCGAGCAATGGGTCTGGACGCAACGCGATCAGCCCCGACGACTTCAAGATCAAGGCGACCTACTTCGTAGGCGATCCCAAAGCAACACTCCCCGTCAATGAACTCCTCAAAGACCTGACCAATGATCGCACCCAGAAGTATGTGGATGTCGAGAACGAACCAGTCTCGAAGGGGTATCTCGCGGGGTATGTGGTCGAGTTCGAGCCCGGCGCGAAGGAAAGAGGCGAGAAGGGTGGACAGCTGGTCGTCTCTAACGGCCAATACCGCTTGCTTATCAGCGATGACGATGGGAATACCAACTCAGTCTTCCCCGTCGCCGTCATCTCTGAATCTTCCGAACCAGATCAATACGGACGGTGGCGATTCGATACACCTGATGTGTTCATCACCTCGGTGGGTGGCAAGTCACGAGTCCTGATGGCCTTCGAGTATGTGATCCCTGAAGGATTCACCCCCGTCGCGTTCCAGGCGAAGAATATCCGGGTGCTCACCGACACATTCCCAGAGCCGATCAAGTTTGCCATGCCAATCCAACGCGACTTGCTTGTTCGATCGGGCTCATTGCTACGAGGCGAATCGTTCACGAAGCGTGTCCTCGACACGACCAACACCATCACCTATGACCCCACCCAAAGACCCTCAAGCGGATTCTCGCTGATCCAGCAGACCATCAAAGTTGGGGAAATGATGTCCACCCAAGTCGCCCGGCGAGGGTTCACCATTGATGAAAAGAATCTGGTCGTCGATGGCGAAGGCGAATGGCTTGTCAAAACCGAGGTCGGACGCAAGAACGCTCCTATGGGCAAGAGTTTGCGGGTCGAAAAATATGCCGTCGCTCCGGGGCAATCACTCATCCGGGTCGATGTCGGACCTGAGTCTGTGTTCGGATTGCTCTCTGATCCAGCACGCGAGGCCCCGCTCGATCAACCGATCCTGCTCATCGACGAGAGCGGCAACGAGTACGAAGCGATCGGATTTGAATACACCGATTCCGAAATCTTCCACGCCCGGCTCACACGGGGTTCGACAGTCAATGGCATCCAGGATGTCCCAAGCATCACCCGATCTCGGAGCGATCAAAAACTCCAACTTCTCTTTGTCGTGACCCGAGGCGTCAAGATCACCCACTTCGTGATCGGTAATGTGGCGATCGCGGAGTTCTCGCCACCGGTCGAGACAAACTAACCCCGCTTCTCGCGATCACCATACACCCCAAACAAGACGCCGACGAGGCGTCTTTTCTTTTGCCCATTCTTTACTCTGCTCGCACACAGACAATAAAAAACCGACCCAATGGGTCGGTGTATTGAAGATTCAAGATGCCCGCGAATCACTCCGCAGCTGCGGGCTCGGCGGGTGCTTGGGCGGCTGGCTTGGGAGCCTTCTTCTCTTTGACGACCAGTTCGCCCTCGTTGTCGAACTCCATCTCTTCATCTTGGTCGAGATCAAGCTCGCGATCGGCGACGACCCAGAGCTTGATGTCCGCTTCGAGGTCTGAATCCACCTTGATGTGGATGTCGAAGGCATCAATGCGTTTGATGGTCGTCGGCAGGCGCACCTCGCGGGGAGCGACGGTGAATCCGACTTCCTTGAGTGCATTGGCGATGTCCTGCTGGGTGACCGAGCCGTAGAGCTGACCCTGGTCGTTGCAAGCGCGGGTGAGGGTGAGTTCTTGCCCGTTGAGCTTGCCGATCATTTCTTCGCGCTGTGATCTGCGTGCCGCGACATCCTTCTCGGCAACGGCGCGCTTCTCGGCGAGCGATGCGATGAGTTCGTCGCTTGGCGTGGTGGCGTAGTTGAATGGGAGGAGGTAGTTGCGGGCGAACCCGAGCCTGACATTGACGACATCGCCGACGATGCCGAGGTTGTCTACATTTTCGGTGAGGAGAAGTTTAACTGAGCGTGCCATGGAATGGTCCTTTCGCTGTCCTGCTCCGGGGTGTCATCAACACGATGATTCCGGAAGAGTTGAGGAGTGCTGCACGGTGCAGCACCCCAACAAAGGTTGATTGGTGCTGAATCTCAGCGATCAATCAGGAGAGGAGTCTAGGCGGGCAACTGGTTCGTTATCCATTGTCTCACAATGAATTACAGCATGAAAAAAGCCCCTCCAGCATTGGGGGGCTTGAAAAAGCTGGATTCGCCAGGTTTAGAACGGGATATCGTCGTGGTTGAAGTCGCCTCCACCGCCACCGCCCTGATTGCCGCCACCGCCGCTGCCCCCACCTTGGTTGCCGCCGCCGTAGCCGCCCTGGGATCCCCCGCCGCCGCCCGCGTTGGCTTGGGCATATCCGCCGCCCCCACCACCGCCGCCGGAGTTGCCTCCGCCTTGCCCGGAGTTGATGAACTGGAAGTTTTCAACCACAATGAGGTGCTTGGATCGCTTGCCGCCGCCGTTTTTGTCTTCCCATTGATCGAGCTTGAGTCGCCCTTCGATGAAGATCGGGCTGCCTCGTGAGAGGTACTGCGCGATGACCTCTGCGGTGCGTCCCCAGGCTTCGCAATCGACGAAGGTGACTTCCTCGCGTTGTTCGCCGGACTGGGTCTTGAACTTGCGATTGACCGCGATCCCGAACTTACCAATTGCGGTGTTGCCCGAGGTGTGTCGGATCTCGACATCGCGTGTGAGATTGCCCATGAGCATGACTTTGTTGAAACTGGCCATCTGTATCTCCATTCTTTGCACCCATCTGGTGCAGCTTTTATAGTGTAGCATAATACCAAACAGATTCCGCATGCAAGCACACGGAATCTGCTGGATTTTCAGAGGGTATGACGCCAATCACTCAGGAATCGGCTGGTTTCTCATCGGCTTCCTCAGCAGCGGCTTCGGGAGCTGCTTCTGGTGCCGCTTCTGGTGCGGGCTCGGCGGGGGCTTCCTTGGCTGGGGCCATCTCGGAAGCGACCGGTGCACCCAGGTGGACCTTCTTGCTCGCTGAGGATTCTTCCGCCTCGCCGGCCTCGGCCTTGAGCTTGGCTTCGGTCGCCAGCCCGTCCATATCGTTGAACGATGCGATCTCTTCTTCGCTCAGGTGATCCGCCGAGGTGACGAGCACACGCAAGAGCTTATCCGAGATCACAACATCGCGCTCGAGGTGAGGGACCATGTCGGTCGGGCACTTGAAGTAGGCAAGGATGTAGACGCCTCGTTTTTGCTTGTCGATCTCGTAGGCGAGCCGACGCTCGTCCCATTTCTTCATCGAGATCACTTGGGCGTCTGCACGCTCGAAGAGTGAGTTGATGTGATCGATCAGGTCGCCGAATGAGGCGGCTGCCGTCTGTGACGCAAGGAACATTGCCTCGTAGACGCCGGTGCGTACTTCTGTTTCAGTTGACATTGTTATTCTCCATGTTTGTATTCGCCTCGGTCGAGGCGGGTGTGTTTTCTTGTGACTTGTTCTTTGTAGCTGAATCTGAATCTGATGACTTGGGTGACGCTTCTTTCGATTCGGGCTTGGGTTCGGGCTTGGGCTTGACGAGTTTGGTGTTGAACGCGTTCATCGCCTTCGTCACGCCCTCATCGAGCATGCACTCCGTTGCATCGGCAGCCGCCTTGAGGCTGCGGTCAACATCGGCGTGCTCTTCCTTCATAAACCGACTCAAAACCCAGTCCGACTGGTTCATGAGCTTGGGCACATTGCCGACGCCGATGCGGATTCTTGGGTAGTCTGCACCACCCAAGAGCCGATCAATGTCGGTAAGCCCGTTGTGCCCGCCTGCGGATCCGCTCTTACGAACACGGATAAAACCGACGGGCAATGCGATGTCATCGACAAGGACAATCAGGTCTTCAACCGGATCGAGCTTGTAGAACCGGAGCGCTTCGCCCACCGATTGCCCCGACAAGTTCATGAACTTGGTCGGCTTCATCAGCAGCACCTTGTGCGCCCCGATGATCGCATCGAGTGTCACCGCGTTGAACCGGCTTTTGGGAATCTGCCCGGCTGCGTGCCGATCGGCAAGCAGATCGAGCGCCATGAACCCGGCGTTGTGCCGAGTCCGCTCGTATTGAGCCCCAGGATTACCCAGTCCAACGATCAGCTTCATTACTCAGCGTCCTTCTTCTCTGCGATGACCTCTGGGGAAGCGCCCTCGGCACCGACCTCGGCGGCTTCGCCTTCTTCTTCCTCCGCAGCCTTCATCACGATCTGCGCGATGATGGCACCGGGATCGGTCACCAGCTTCATCGTGTCCTTGGGCAGCGTGACATCGCTTGCCTTGAGCACATCGCCGATCTTCATGTCCGTGACATCCACAACGATATCACCGGGCATGTTAGTGACGGTACAGTTGAGCTGGAGCTCGGTGATCGGGTGCATCATGATCGCACCAGTGGTCTTGAGCCCCTCGGCTTCACCAACAAACTTGAGATGAGCACGGGTATCGACGCGCTCGTCCATATCCACGCGGGCAAAGTCCACATGGATGATGTTGGTGCCCAGATAGTCATACCCGATGTCCTTGAGGAGCACATACTGCTTGGCGCCTTCGAGTTCCATGTGGAAGACCTTTTCACCCTTCGAGATGTACCCGATCGCGGTGTGCGCATCGAGTGTGATCGAAACGGGCTCTTCTTTGTGCCCGTAGAGCACGCCGGGAAGCCCACCGGCTTGACGGACGCGTTGGGCATACCGGCTGCCGGTGCGTTCACGCTTGTCTGCGCTGAGCGCTGTTGTTGTGTCACTCATTTTCATTTCTCCTTTATCTAAATGACTCTTGTGTTCAGTGTTGTTCTCAGAGTTGTCTGAGTTCAATGTTTAAAAAGACTCATCGCTTTGCACCCGCGGTGCGGACGAAGAGTTCGCTGATTGATTCGTTTTTATGTATCCGTTTGATCGCCTGCCCGAGCATTTCACCAATCGAGAGCACGACAAGCTTGTCCTTGATCTTCTCGCACCGATCGCCGGTCGGGATGGTGTCCGTCACGACGATCTTGGAGATCGGAGCCTCGGCGAGCCGCTCCATCGCGGGCCCAGCGAGCACCGCGTGGGTCGCTGCGCAGATCACATCCTTAGCACCCTCGGCCATCACAAGCTTGGCCGCCTCGACGACGGTGCCGCCCGTCGAGATCATGTCGTCGAACATCAGAACGGTTTTATCCTTCACATCGCCGATCAGATGCCCGACCTTGATGGTGTCGCCGGTGAGTCGGCGTTTGTTGATGATCGCCAGATCCGCATTGAGCAGGTTGGCCATCGACTCGGCGACCTTCACATTGCCCACATCTGGAGACACCAGGCACAGATCGCCGAGCTCTTCACGCATCGAGAGGAAGTAATCAAAGAACACAGGCGTCGCTGAGAGATGATCCACCGGGATATCGAAGAACCCCTGAATCTGGGCTGCGTGCAGATCCATCGCGAGCACGCGATCGGCGTTCGAGGCTGTAATCAGGTTGGCGACGAGCTTGGCCGTGATCGGCACGCGCCCTTCATCTTTGCGATCCTGTCGCCCGTACCCATAATAAGGCATCACCATCGTCACCGTGTTCGCGCTCGCCCGGCGGAGACAATCACAGAACACCAACATCTCCATCAGGTTGTCATTGACGGGATCGCAGGTCGAAATGACCACATAGCAATCGCGCCCGCGGACATCATCATCGAGCTTGACGAACACCTCGCCATCAGGAAAGAGATTCGTCCGGGCGCGCCCGAGTTCGACATCCATCTCGGCACAGATGCGATGGGCGAGGTCCTTCGAGTTGCGTCCTGCGAAAACTTTGATCTCTGCCGACATTACACTGCCCCTTGTGTGGATGATTGGGAATCGGATGATTGAGAGTCAGACGACTGGGAATCGGATTGGCGTGCCCGGTAGATCGCATCGACCGCAGCAAGGTGTTCGAGGGTGTTGATGCTCAGGATATCCTGGGCCGGCACCGCATCGATGACCTCGACGCGTTTGCTGTCCTTGAGCATGTGCTCGAAGACATCGGTGATGTAGTACTCGCCGGTGAGTTCGTTGCGATTGAGTTTCTTGAGGGCCTCGAACATCGCGTGGGCGTTCATGCAGTAGTAGCTCGGGTTGACCTCGTTGATCTTAAGTTCATCCTCGCTCGCGTTCTTCTGTTCGACGATCCGGGCGAACCCGTTGTCCGCATCACGAACGATCCTGCCGTAGCCATCCGGGTCATCAATCACACTCGTCGCCAGCGTTGCATCGGCGCCCGCCGAGCGGTGCTTTTCGAGCATGGTGTGCAGCGTCGTCGTCCGAATCAAAGGCCCATCGCCACAGAGCACAAACACATCAGTCTCGGCTCGCTTCTCAACGGGGAACGCATCCATCGCGCTCACCACCGCGTGCCCGGTGCCGAGTTGTTCGTGCTGGACCGCGAACTCGACCTTGTCGCCATACCCTGCGAGTGCTTCGCGGACGAGTTCTTGCTTGTACCCCACCACCACGACCACGCGCGAGCAGCCGCTCTCAAAGCATGCATCGACGACCGCGCAGACCATCGGACGCCCGCCGACGGGGTGACAGACCTTGGGCAGGTCGGACTCCATCCGAGTCCCCTTGCCGGCAGCCAGGATAATCGCTTCGAGTGCTTTGGGTGTGGTGGGTGCCATCGCTTGATTGGCAACGCGGATTCGATGAAACGAGAAGAAACGAAAGCAAGAGAGAAGAAAAAATTACCCCACCGAGATTTGAACTTGGACCGACTGGATCAAAACCAGCTGTGCTACCATTACACCATGGGGCAGTGTTTTTCGATTTTCTATTGCTCTATTCGTCTCTTTTCGAGCCCGTGTTGCTCATTCTCCGTCTAATTGATCCGATCAATTGTTTATTTCAACTGATCAAATCGGGTGTCCATTCCGTCATCAACACGGCTTGAACACACCAGACAAAGAGCGTCAGGCATGGAGAGCCGCAGCGTGTTCGCTTCATGCCAACGCATGAAACTTGGAGCGAGACTCACTCGGCTGCGCAGTCAAAGAAGCAAAAACGCCCTCATGACCACTCGAATGACCCCATCGATGCGCCTCAGCTGATCGCTCAGCATCCGTCACATCGGGCTCCGCATATCGAAAACAAGTGTAGACACCCCAGAAGACGGGTCAACAGCCCCGCGAAAGACAGTTTTCCCTTCCCATATCAACCAATCGGCAGTTCTTGCGTATAGACGCTCAACAGAATCCTGTATGATGAACCAGATACAGGTTTATTCTGCCTGGAGGCCGATTCCGGCCGATTGGCTCAATGTACTCAAACCATCCTAACCCACGAGAATAGATGATGGGCCCGCCGCCCGATATGAAAGGTTGACCATGACTCACGAACCAACCAAATCCTGCTCGCGCTGGGCAGCCCCGCTCATCGCAGGAGCGATCAGCCTGATCGCGATCAGCGGGTGTGCCAACCAGCCGACGAGCACCGCCGCCGATGCGGGCAACTTGACTCCCCCGAGCTCATTTGAGCCCACCGGAACACCCCAACAAATGGGATCACCAGCTGCAAATCTCCCAACCCCGATTGATCTCTCTGATCCGACCAAGTTCGTCCGCACCACGGTCGATGCCGCCATCATTGATACACGCGATTTCCCGATCCAACGCCAGCTCACCGGGCCGTTTGATGGCGAGATCAGAATGATCAAGCACGAACTCCCCAAGCACTCCCGCGATAAGACCCTCCCGCAGGGTTCAACAAATCGCACCCTGCCAGTTGGCCAAGCCATCGAAATGGACCGCGTGAACACTGGTGCCGGGACCGGATTCACCGGCATCCCCCAGACCGAATGGTCGCCGCCAGATCCGACGCTGGCGGTAGGACCGAATCACATTGTCACCACGGTCAACTCGGCGATCGCGTTCTACGACCGGGACGGCAACCAGCTTTTTTCATCGCCTCTGGGCGAGCCGGGCTCGCCCGGGTTCTTCGAGACGGTGGGCGCAGACTCAAACTTCGTCTTCGATCCCAAATGCTTCTATGACCAGAGGACCGACCGATTCGTCGTCATCGCCCTCGAACATCGCAATGGAGAATCATGGATCGACATCGCCGTCTCCGATGATTCGGACCCCAACGGCATCTGGTACAAATACCGCACCTTCTCACTCATCCAAGCAGGGGCGAGCACCTACTGGGTCGATTACCCGGGGCTCGGGTTCGATGAGAACGCGATCTATGTCACCGGCAATCTCTTCATCGAAACCGGAGGCGGCAGCGGGTTCAACGGGCAGCTCTTCCGTATCTTCGACAAAGCCCCGATGCTTGTCGGCGATCCGATCACCTTCACCGATTTCGCGCCCAACACCGGTGCCTCGCTTCAGGTCGCCCAAACCTTCGGCTCGGCCCCCCAGTGCTACTTCGTCTCACGCCAGACCAACAACTCCCTGCGGGTCTGGACCATCAACGATCCACTCAACAACCCGAGTGTCCAATCCTTTGAAGTCGGACAGATGGGCGGGGCGTTTGGGCCTTCGCAGGATGCACCAAACCCGGGCGGCGGGCTCATCTCCACACTCGACGGGCGGCTTATGAATGTCCATTATCGCAATGGCAACCTCTATACCGCCCACGGGATCGATGGGCCCCCCGGGCTCACCGTCGCGCGGTGGTACCACATGGAACTCAACGGATGGCCCAGCTCGGGCAACGCCCCGACCCTCGCCCAGCAAGGCGAAGTCACCGGCTCGGCGGGGCAGCATTACTTCTTCCCCGCGATCTACTCCGACAAGTTCGACAATGTCGGGCTCATCATGGCTAGATCGAGCGCAGCCGAGTTTGCCTCCGTGCAAGTCGCAGGACGAGTCCCCTCCGACCCACTCGGGACCATGAGCACCCCGATCGAACTCGCCATCGGCGATGCCGGGACATCGGGGCGATGGGGCGATTATCTCGACATCGCGATGGATCCAAACAATGATTCAACTTTCTGGATCATCGGGATGTACGCCAAAGACTTCGGGTGGCAGACCTACATCGACACCTTCACCATCGGATCTGGGTGCATCCCTGATTTCAACGGCGACGGCGCACTCAACTTCTTCGATATCTCCGCCTTCCTCACCGCATTCAATAACGACGATGCAGCTGCGGACATCAACAACGATGGCAGCTTCAACTTCTTCGATATCTCGGCCTACCTCGCCCTCTTTAGCGCTGGATGTCCATAAGCGTTTCGAGTCCAATCAGTACAACACACCCCGCCTCGGCGGGTTTTTTATTGATTCATCTGATTGATTGCTTACTCGATCTCGTCCGACTCTTCCGCCTCGATCACCGACTCGCCGATCAACTGATAGCAGGTCGCCATCAATCCGATCAGCGGGAACTGACCATCGACAAACGGGCTGGGCCCGAGCCGACGCAGCAAGACACAGTTCACCGTCGGGGGCGCGATCGGTGTATCCAACTCATCGAGCTCCGCGCCGACCTCCCAGAACGATTCAATCGAATCCTCCAAAGGCGGCGACGAGATATCCGAAACCCCGGGCACATGCTGATGCAGCACCGGCGATGGGCCCGGCCCCTGCACCCCGACCGCTCGCTTCTGGCGCAAGCCGTCGATGAGTTCTTGCCCGGGCATGCCTCGCAAGCCGAAGATCGCCATCGGGTCTTCGCCGAGTTTTTCCGCGAGCAATGCTGTCAAACAAACCGTGTGCTTGCACCAAGGTTCCTCGGCGGACCAATCCGGGCACGAACACTTGGGCTCGAAATCCTCAGGCTCGGCGGGAAAAAATTTCAATCCCAATGGCGCAAAAACATCCTCGATATTACTGGGCAGTTCACCAGCTAAGAGCTTGGCAGCATACCGGACCTGATCCGCCATCGCCGCGATGATTTTTTCTTGCGACTCGGCGCAGAACTCGCCAAGCCCGAGCGTCGCGGTGTAAGGCTTATCGCTCCGCCCCTGGATGATCCCCTCGCAGAGCGTGTCTTCGATGGTCAACCGTTTGGTTTGTCCAAGCCGGGCGTATTCGATGCCGTCTTTATATATCCCGCTCTCGGCCCCCGTCTCGGCAACACGCAAAAGCCTCTGCGTCACCCAACTCGCCGGGGTCTCGCCGGCTTTGAGCTTGAGCTTCACCCCGCCCCGCACGCGCCGAGGATTCACCAGCGATTTTCGCGAGGATCGAAACGACGCGTACTGAGGCTTGATCTTTTTAGGAGCCGTTGGCACCGACGCGCTCAGGGTCGGCTTAGAAATCACATTGACCACCCGATCCTCACGAGGCGGCGGAGGTGCTGGCTTCTCGATAATCTTCTTCGTCGTTTTCTTTGTGGTCTTTTTGGTTGTCTTCTTGGCAGCCTTCTTCACGAGCTTCTTGGCCTGTGGGTCGGCCGAACTTGGTTTCTCTTCGTCGCTCATCGTTCAACCTCCCTTCACATATCATCCGCAATGGTGTCCGCACGAAGCGTCAGCAACTCGCGGAGTTTATCGGTACCCAGATCAGTCAACCAACGCTCGCCGTGACCAATAATGTTCTCGGCGAGTTCCATCTTCGATTCGATCATCTCGTCGATCCGCTCTTCGAGCGTGCCTCGGACAATATATTTGTGCACCTGCACCGTGCGCGTCTGCCCGATGCGATACGCCCGGTCGGTCGCCTGATTCTCGACCGCTGGGTTCCACCACCGGTCGAAGTGGAACACATGCGTCGCGGCGGTCAGGTTCAGACCCACACCACCGGCCTTGAGCGACAACAGCAGAATCGGATTCTTGCCCGTCGCATCCTGGAAAGTATCAATCATCTTCTGGCGTTTGCCCTGAGGCGTCCCGCCGTGCAAGAACAAAATATCCCGCCCAAGCTCATGACTAAGCATCGTGCTCAAGATATGCCCCATCTGACGGAACTGCGTGAAGATCAACGCCTGATCCCCCTCGCTGATGAGTTCCGAAACCTGCTCGAGCAATCGTACACATTTGCCCGATCGCATCGGATCGATCGTCATTCCAAACTGCGGGTCGTTCTCTTTGAGCATCTGGGCCGGGTGATTACAGATCTGCTTGAGCTTGATGAGTGCGGCGAGCACTAAGCCTCTGCGATGAATCCCCTCGGACTCATCAACATCAGTAAGCATCCGCTGGACGCACCCTTCGTAGAGCTTGGCCTGCTCTGGTGTCAGGGCGCACCATTCCTTGCTCTCGATCTTCTCGGGCAGATCGGACACCACCGTCGGATCGGTCTTGACCCTTCGCAGAATAAACGGCGAGACCATCGAACGAAGCTTGCCCATCTTGTTCTGATCGCGATGGCGCTCGATGGGGAGCGAGAACTTCTTGCGGAACCCGCCCGCCGAACCCAGATACCCAGGATTCAAGAAATCCATGATCGACCACAGCTCGGACAACCGGTTTTCCACCGGCGTACCAGTCAAAGCGATTCGGCGGTGGACATCGATTCCACGCACCGCCTGCGACTGCTTCGCAGCCGGGTTCTTGATGAACTGCGCCTCGTCGAGCACCATCCGCGCCCAGTTCACTGTATTAATAAGTTCGTTGTCGCGATGCGCCAAGGCGTAAGTCGTCAGGATCAGGTCTGATTTCTGCGCCTGCTCGGTGAAGGCTTCATCGAGCTTGCGATCAATCCCGTGATGCACCATCACCTTAAGCGAAGGCGTAAACTTCTCGGCTTCCTTCACCCAGTTGCCGATCACCGACATCGGCACCACCAAAAGCGTCGGGCCGACCTTTTCGTCGCCCGCTTCGAGCCGCTCGTACATCATCAACGCTAAAAGTTGGATCGTCTTGCCCAAGCCCATGTCGTCTGCAAGACACGCGCCGAATCCGAACCGTTCCATGAACACCATCCAGCTCATGCCGCGTGCTTGATACGGGCGGAGCGTGCCTTGGAATGTTTCGGGAGTATCGAGTTTGGGCAGCTCGATTGATGCCCCGCCGGTGTCGCCGCCGAGCAATGACGCGACCCACCCGGTCGCTTCCACACCCGTCACCGCAAGCCCGGTCTGGGCTGCGTCTGAAGCGAGCGCAAGCTGCATCGCCTCGCCGAGTTCCATCTCGCCGCCCGGGTTCTCGCCGATGAACTTGATCGCGTTTTCGACATCTTCCGGGCGCACCTCGACCCACTTGCCCCCGATCCGCACCAGCGGCGCGTTCTGCTGGGCGAGCTGCTCGAACTCATTGAGCGTCAGCGTCGTATCGCCGATGGCAATCTCCCAGTGATATCCAATCAGCGTATTGAGCCCAAGCTGCGGGCCCGCAGCATCAGGATCACCAGACTCATCGCCGAGCATGTCCGCCGAATCAGATTCAATCTGAAGCCTCGCACCAAGACGCCCGCTCTGCGATTCCCACCAAGGCGGGCTCTGCACCGCGAAGCCTTGCTCCTCAAGGATCGGCTTGATCTCACGCAAAAACTGGTACGCTTCTTGCGAGTTGAGCAGAATCTCGATCGGCTCGGAGCTATCAAGCGCCTCTTCGAGTTTCTTATAATGCCGACTCGCCCGCCCGAGCTCAGCCATCAAAAGTTCCTGGGGATGCTCGAGCGTCAAGCCGCTAATCACGACCCGCTCGCGCGAGATCAACCAGATATCCGATGCCCGCAGGATCACATCCTCGTCATCGACACTCTGGATATAAAAACTCATCGACCACAACACCGTATCGTCAGGCTTGGCGATATCAGCGGGCAACCCGTCGGCGATCGGCTCGGCGAGCCTCATCCCGAATCGCCATGCGCTCGACTCGCCCCGGTCTTCAAGTTCCGCGATCCAGCGCCGAACCTTGCGCGCGATATCCGCCCGCTGCCCCGTCACGCTCGGCACCTCTTCGGTCCCATCGAGCAACCCGTGGAGCCAGGCGACCTGCGGATCCACATCAGGATCAGCATCCTCGACCGTATCGAACATCTCCTGAGCGATCATCGTCGCTCGACACCGTGCATCGGTCATCGCTGCGAGAAACTCGGTCGTCATGCTCCACGCATCATGGGCGTGCTCGTCGGCAGGCGCACGCGCCACGCCGGGCATCGAACGGATCAGCTTATTCACCCGCTGGGCGGTCATATCATCTGACAACCAAGGGTGCCACGCTGCGGTCAGTTCTCCCTGCGCATCTTGAAGCAGCATCGGCACCACCCGATGACCCGCCATCAGATGAGCCGCCAGCCGAGACGCCGCGACGAAGTATGTGATCCCGGGCCCGATCGAATACCCCCCCGCCCCATCCTCGTCATGGACAGCATGACCACCATGATCCGCATGCTCGATCAGCGATTCAAGCACATGACCCACATCAACCGCATCGACCTTGATCGTCGGGATCGAGAGCTCAACGAGCACCGCTGCGCTATCTTCGTCTGTATCGCGCCCCATCACCCGCGACATCGCCGGGCTTGGAATCGGGTGCCCTTCAATCGCAGGCAGCCTCAACGCAATCGTCGAATCTTCGCCCTTGATCCCCATTGGCCTGCACGCAAAGGAATGAACCGGCGTCGCCGACTCCCCATCCCCCCGTAGCACAGGCGTCCCGCCTGTGTCCCGATTATTCAACAACTCCCCCGACACATCACCCTCGCACCAAAGATGCAACGCCCCCTGTGTCCAGTTCGCATGGATAACCATCGCTGAAAGATCAACCTCTTGCACAGGCATATCGATCAAAGTACGGCTCCCATCTAGGGCGGGTGAGTTGAAGAAGGGGGAAAAATAGGAGAGCAGAGACTTGAACTCTGAACCTGCGGCTTAAAAGGCCGATGCTCTACCGATTGAGCTACTCTCCCAAATACGACTCGATCCCCCGGCGTGCCGAGTTCTCAAGAGAGTCATAGTACGCCCAAACTTCGCACAAATCACGCCCACGCGAAAGACTTCCTCGATGATTTCGCCACGATCTGCCCCATTTGGGCCCAATCAACCACGATCCCGAGCATGCCCCAGCAGAACCTCGATATGGAGATTCGATGCCCCCTGCTGACCCAACACACACGCCCGCGCCCGATGCCCCATCGCTCGGCGGGCAAGATCATCCCCGAGCAACACCCCCACAGCCTCCCCAACCCCTTGCCGATCAACCACTTGGATTGCCTGAGTCTCAACCAGCACTTCCATCGCCTGCATGAAATCAGAATGCGCCGGCCCAATCACCACCGCCTTACCCAACGCCGCCGGCTCGATCGGGTCCGAGCCATACAAATCAAAGAACGATCGCCCAATGATGACCACATCGGCGAGTTCATAGACCGCCGACAACTCCCCGATCGTATCGAGCACAAATCGCGTCGCGCCCGGTCGGCACTCGCCCAAGGATCGCCGAACTGACCCGCGTACCGCATCACCCGCCTCATCAAACCGCTCGACCTTGCGCGGCGCAATCACCAACTGAACATCATCGCCGATCGCCTGATCCAGCATCGCCTCTTCGCCGGGCCCGGTGCTCCCGGCGACCACGATCGGCTTGTCCAGATCAATCCCCATCGCCTCGGCGATCTCGATCGCCTTGGCACAAGGCTCGCCATGCACCGACGCATCGACCGAATCCCACTTCATCGACCCCGTGATCGAAACCCGATCGCTCGATACCCCCATCGCCCCGATCCGGTCGGCATAATCCTGATCCTGCACGCACGCAAAGCCCAGCCGACGAAACGACGGGCCGATGAAGAAGCGAAACCGTCGATAGCCTTTGAACGAGCGGGCCGAGAGTCTGCCGTTGACGATCCCGACCGGAATCCCCCGCTTCACGCACCCCTTGATGAAGTTGGGCCAGACCTCAAGCTCAACCAGCCCCACGACATCAGGCTTGACGCTCTCCAAGAATCGCCGAACCATCCACGAGCAATCCAGCGGATACCGCACAACTTCGCAGTGCTCGATTTCGCCGAACAACGACTGGGCCTGCCTGAGCCCGGTATCGGTCGTCACCGAAACAATCACATCGCACTGCTCAACCATCATCGGCACCAACGCCCGCAACGCATTGACCTCCCCCACCGACACCGCATGAAGCAAAGCCCGCGCACGAGTCGATTTGTGCGCGGGCTGACGAAGCATGGTTTGCACATGCCCAAATCGCTGATCCCACCCCTCGCGCTTCTTGCGCATCCAGATCGGAGCACTCAACAAGCCAAGCGGGATATAAAGCAGATCAAGCAGGTTCACAGTGCAAGATCATAGGATTCCCAATCCCGCAGCGTGCCCTACGGACACCCGGCAGCAAAGGCTTCGAGGAATGCAGAGATATCAAAGAAGTTCCATGTCCCATCGCTATTGAAATCCGCGATCGGATCGTTGGCAGCGAAGAGCGTGAGGAACGCGGAGATATCAAAGAAGTTGAGCGTCCCATTGCCGGTCAGATCCGCCGGGCAAGGTCTCGGCGGAGAGGGAAAGTTTGTGTCCATCCAAGCAACCGCCGCCTCGGTCAACTCACCCGTCGGGAACACCGGAGCCCCAGTTGAAGATCCGACTCCGGCCAAGAGCCCCAGCCCAACATTTGCCCAGTCATCATAAGACTCGAGTATCTGCCCCGCCGAAGGCGTCGACGGGAGACTTATATCCGCTGGCGGATTAGTCACATAGTTGAGATCCTGAGCAACGCCAGGATCCTGCTGACCATCTTGAAACATGGTCCCGCTCGTGTCGCCAAAATCGGCTGTGGAACCATCGAGCGCGATGTACCGAATCTCGCGGGTAGTGGTCCCATTGCGATCGACATTTACACCATAGGGCATGAAATAATCACTATAAAAATTGTTCGCCGAACCAACGCTGGCGTTCTCGTTGAGCGAGGATTCGTTGAGACTCAGCAAGTTCGCCGCGTCGGCTCGTGAATAGTCCAGGCTCCAGAAATCCGAGTTCCACGAAGTCTTAAACGCAAGAAGATAGTTCATGATACTCGGGTAGTTCGGCTTGCCATTGATTCCATCGCCCCCGCCATGACCAAGCCCGAGATTGTGCCCCAACTCGTGCATAAAGATCGCCGCCTGCCCCTCGTCGCCGTATATGTTCCCGTTGCTCGTCCCAATGAACATCACAAAATTATCGCCGGGCATCGACCCGCACCCACCGATGTCATCGAGCCCGGGCGTCGTCGGATCATCCGCCTGGTCTGCGACGATGCAATACCGATATGCCCGGGCTTTGGCTTCGAGCAAAGTCGAGTAATTGACATTGGCCCGCTCGTTAAAGGTGCCAAACGAGTTGGCCTTGAAGTTCTCAAAGTCCAGTGGCCAGCACCCATCGGTGTCCCAAATCGGCAGATAAGGCAGTGTGGTTTCGTCATGCAGAATATGGAGCGTGATCCCAGTAGACCCGTCGGGATTCTCGAGCGGTGCATTGTCATAGGCGAGCACCAACTGGAGATCCGCCCCATTGCTCAGGGCGAACCCGGCCATCGCATCAACTTCGACATACAAATCCTTGTGATTGGGATCTGCGTCGGGCAACAAGAACCGTTTTTCAACGCCGTTGATGTCGGTGTAGGGAATACCGTTGTTTTCCCAATCATCGAGCAGCCCATCTCCGTCAGAATCGACGACATCGACAAGATTAAACACATATGCTGCGCCAGAATCTGAAACATTTCCATTCCCGTTTTTTGCACCAATCACAACAGTATTATTTTGAAGGGAAACAGAACCTGCCAGTTGATCATCTGTTTCTCCATCAGAAGCAAGTAGTTTAACCTGCTGAGTCCATGAGAGCCCATCACGCTTAAACACATATGCTGCACCTGACGACATGCCATTACTAGCATCGCCGTGTGCCCCAACTACAGCAACCTCCCCACTAATAGACACAGATGTACCAAAGAACTGGTACGCCTCCCCATCGCTGGGCAATAGAACATCCTGCTGTATCCAAGTGTTTCCAGATCGTGTAAATACATATGCCGAGCCAGAGGCTGTACCATTGCCATCGGCATTGCGAGCCCCAATAACAGCAGTGTCACCACCGATGCACACCGAGCAACCAAAGTCATCTCCGCTCGCGCCGATCAGAGGCAAGATTTTCGCTTGCTCTGACCACATCCCCTCAGAGCGTGTAAATACTTTCACTGACCCTGCTGATGCGCCATTCTCATCATCGTTCGGATCACCAACAATCGCTGAATCTCCATCTAAAAATACAGACTGACCGAATGTATTATTTAAAGCATCACCATGAAATGTCACTTGATGAGACCAGGCGGTTCCCGATCGTGTATAGATGTACGCCGCTCCTGAAAAAGGCTCTGGCTCCGCCAAACTTCCCTTATCAGCACCAATAAGGGCGGTGTCCCCGCTCAAAGACACCGAACGACCAAACTTCATACTGTATGTATCCTCAAACTCCCCAAGAGGAATCAGTTTGGCTTGCTGAGTCCACACCCCAACTGAGCGTGTAAACACATAGACCGACCCGGCTTCAGATGTTGGATCAGTATCTTCAATCGCCCCAATGATTACGGTATCCCCGCTGATTGATACAGATATTCCAAATAATGCCCCCGCCTCTCCATCATCCGGAAGGAGCTTTGCTTGCTGGGTCCAAACTCCGGCCGAAATCGTAAAGACATATGCCGATCCGGAATCAACACCATTGTCGCTATCTTCAGGAACTCCAACTACCATGGTGTTGCCGCTATATGAAATAGCCCAACCAAAATCATCATTTACGCTTCCGTCACTCGCTACTAACTTGTGATCTTCGTTGATCACCTGACCCATCGCCGGCATGACAATCGCGATGATTGTGAGTGTGGCAAAAAGAAAACGATTGGTGTGGGCGATCCTGTGCATGGAACTTGCTCCGATTCTAAGAGTGCGCGATATTGTGTGTGGATCGAATATACTGGATTCTGGATTGAAAAACAAGAACATTCCCACTCCTGCTCGTGAATACGGATCCGCAGATTGAGTCAACAATAAAAGACCCCCAAGCGTGCAATGCGCATCTTCATCAACGAAAGAGGGATCGGCACTTGTGCCGATCCCTGCAACTCGTTGCTATTCTTTACAATCTCCGGGCAATGGGCGAGGAGGGACTCGAACCCACGACATTTCGCGTGTAAGGCGAACGCTCTAGCCAACTGAGCTACTCGCCCGGAAGTGAACAGAGCATAGCACCGTCGAGTGAGATCATCCCGATTGATGCACCTGAAAAGTCATCCCAAAAAAGAGATCGTCCCGCCAAGGAGGGAACTTGGCGGGACGAGTAAGCGATCACTCAGATGTCACAGTGCTCAGCACAAGGCCAAGCCAGAATCAAATGGTCGCTCAACCCGAAACGATCTCGAGAGGGCAAGTTGATACACGCAATATACGCGATCGCCCTCACAATTGTTCCCATAACTCTCCACCTCGCCCGAATCTGGCCCATATATGGGTAATATGGGTAGTTTCCTCCCCCTCATATGCCCAGAGAGCACGCTCAGAACAACCGAGTTTTCCACAACGCGCACACCCCATTTCCAGAACCCGCCCGCCTAGCCTTGATGATGAACCGAACCTGCACCGTCGCCAACCATTCCATAGCCCCAAACCAACCCCTCGCCATCATCGCCGGGCCTTGCACGCTCGAATCCCTCGAACTCGGACTCGTTGTAGGCAAACACTGCAAAGCCGTGTGCGATTCGCTCAATCTCCCCTACATCTTCAAGGCCAGCTTCGACAAAGCCAACCGCTCCTCGATCTCCTCGAAAAGAGGCATCGGGATCGAACAAGGGCTCGAGCATCTCGCAGCCATCAAACAAGAGCTCGGCGTCCCCATCACCACCGACATCCACGCCCCCGAACAAGCCGACGCGATCGCCGCCGTCGTCGATCTGATCCAGATCCCTGCATTCCTCTGCCGACAAACCGACCTCGTCGTCGCCTCGGCCCAGGCATGCAAAGCACACAACCGAGCACTCAACATCAAAAAGGGTCAGTTCCTCTCGCCAACCGAAATGATCGGGCCGATCCGAAAGGCCACCGAAGCCGGGTGCGAGAACCTCATGCTCACCGAACGGGGCACATTCTTCGGCTACCACCGGCTCGTCAACGACTTCATCGGCATCGCCGACATGATGGAACTCGACTGCTCCGCCTTCACCGACCAAGGCTCCCCGCCCGTCTGCTTTGATGTCACCCACTCCACCCAGCTCCCGGGCTCGGGCGAACAAACCGGAGGCCGACCCGACCGCGCCCTCCAACTCGCCAAAGCGGCGACAGCCATCGGTGTGCATGCCCTGTTTGTCGAATGTCACCCGAATCCCAAAGAAGCGTGGTCCGATGGGGCAACGCAGCTCGGGTTTGAAGACTTTGAGCAGACAGTTGCCCAATCGGCCAGTATTCATCAAAGCACAATGTTGTCCTGAATATATTCAGGAAATATTCTCCATGCACTTGATGAATCCTCCCGAAGTATTCAACTCGAATCTATTTTTATTTGTAAGCAATAAAAAATGTGGTATAATGAATCATCAATAATACACCCTCAGGAGTTTTCCCATGCACACCGCCCCCCGCCGCATCACGCAACTCTTCTTTATCATCCTCGCCGCTTGGCTCTTTCTCCCCCCTACCCAGGCTCACGGGCAAACGATCGACCAAGATGTTAAATACATCGCCCCTGACGGCTCCATCAACGATCGCTTTGGATCATCAATCGCCATCAATGAAAACGGGCTCGTCGTTATTGGAATCCCTGGCGACCAGGTCAACGGCATCGCCTCCGGCTCCGCAACTCTTTACGACTCGTCCACAGGAAACTCAATCATGCGTCTCCTCCCAGACGACACCGGCACATTTGTTCGTTTCGGTGGATCCGTTGCCATCGAGAATGACATCGTCGCGGTTGGCACTATGGACAATACAGCCTCTGGATCGGTGTATATCTTTGACGCATCAACCGGTGTTCAACTCTTCAAACTTCTACCCAACGATGGAACATTTGGAAAGGGGTTTGGCGAACAACTGGCCATCAGCAATGGTATCGTTGCAGTTGGTGCGCCCAAAGACAATGTGAGCGGACCGAGTTCAGGTTCTGCCTATCTCTTCAACGCTTCCACAGGTCAACAAATCGCCAAACTCCTCCCAGATGTCGGCGCAGCGGTAGATTTCTTTGGTTCCGCCATATCCATCGAGAACGGAATCGTTGCTGTCGGCGCACCTCGGAGCAACCAGAACAACACGCAAGATTCAGGAGGAGTGTTCCTGTATGACGCATCGACAGGCCTGTTGAATAATGTACTTCGCCCTGACTTCGAGTTCTTTGGCGGGCAAAGATTCGGGACCGCTGTATCTATGAGCAATGGAAAAATTGCTGTCACCGCAATCAATGACAACGACAACACAACAAGTTCCGGTTCGGTGTATCTCTTCGATGCGTCCACCGGCACGCGGATCACCAAGTTCTTTCCAACCGGCACCGTTTCAGGCGATGCCTTCGGCTTTTCAGTTGCGATGAACAACAACACGATCGCTGTCGGCTCTCAGTCCGACGACAATCAAAGCGGAATCGATAGTGGGTCTGTATACCTCTTCGATGCGACAACCGGTGTACAAACAAACATACTCATCCCAGATTTCTCGGATGCACGACCTTCCTTCGGAGCATCAGTCGCGATCAATGGAGGGATCATCGGGGTGGGAGCCCCAGAAGACGATGAAAACGGCACATCCTCCGGCACGGCATACCTTTTCGAGAGTGCAGACGGCATTCAAACTCAAAAACTTCTCACGGCTGATCTCCTCATTGATAATCGATTTGGATCCGCTATTGCTATTGACAGTTCGAATATAGCGATCGGCTCGTCAGGCGATGAAGACAACGGTTTCAACTCTGGCTCGGCATACATCTTGAGTTCATTCGATGGACATCAGTTCACAAAACTCTTACCAGACGATGGGGCATCCGGCGATCGGTTTGGAAACGCCATCGATATCAGCAACTCGATTGCTGCTGTGGGAGCAAGAGGAAGCGATGACAACGGGTTCAGCTCCGGTTCAGCATATCTATTCGACGCAACCCTCGGCAATCAACTCGCCAAACTACTCCCCGACGACAGCGCGGAGTTCCAGTTCTTCGGCTGGTCCATCGCCATCGATCAGAACACCGTCGCCGTTGGCGCGATTGGTGATTCCGAGAACGGACCGTTCTCGGGTGCGGTCTATCTCTTTGATTCCGCATCAGGATTGCAAACCGCCAAACTCACCCCAGACGACGGAGCATTCAATCATTCCTTTGGTCAATCCGTCGCCCTTGACAACGGCATTGTCGCAATCGGAGCGTGGGGAGATAATCCAAACGGCTCAGGCTCTGGATCAGCATATCTCTTTGACGCCGCCACCGGCATCCAAATCGCTAAACTCATCCCCGAAGACGGTGCGGCGGGTGATCAGTTTGGAAACTCAATCGCGATCTTCAACAACATCGTCGCTGTAGGTGCTTGGCTCGACACCGACAACGGAACCGCATCGGGATCCGTGTACATCTTTGATGTCTCCACCGGCGAGCAGATCGCCAAACTCCTCCCAGACAATGCAGCCGATGGCGATCAGTTCGGCGCATCGGTCGCAATCTCCGAAACAAATATTATCGTTGGAGCTGATCGAGCCGACCAGAACGGGTCCGGCTCGGGCTATCTCTACGATGCACAAACCCTCGATCAAGTTACTGAACTCATCCCAAGCGATGGTGCGTCAGGCGACCAGTTCGCAAGTTCGGTCGCGATTCAAGACCAGTTCGTGATTGCAGGGGCTCCACTGAACTCCAACTATGGCGGCCCAATCTCCGGTGCTGTATATGGCTTTGACACCCGAATTCTCAGCAATCCTGATTGCCCCGCAGATATGAATAGCGACGGCGATCTCAACTTCTTCGATGTATCGCTCTACATCTTCGCATTCCGTAACCAGATTGCCGCTGCCGACTTTACCGGCGACGGTTCATTCAATGCCTTCGATATCTCCGCATTCCTCTCCGCATTCGCCGCTGGATGTCCATAAAAAAACCGCCCGCAATCGCGGACGGCAAGTGATTCGATTCGACGACCAAACTCAAACCAACTCAGCTCGCATGAGCAGCGCGGTATTCACGCAGCCACTGCGGACGAGCAACATCGGCCTCGTACGGATCAACATGCACGCGCCCGTTCTTCTGGAACACACCTCGCCGAGGCGACCATCACCGATACAGTTCATCTGAATGAGTCTCTTAAACGGACGAGAACTATAGGACGCGAAATCAGTATGCCAATCAGTATTTCTCTTGTGTGAGAAACAGGATTACGATCAAATGTCACTTACATTCGACAAAACCTTGATTTTTTTGGAGCCAGACCATGCACAGATGTCTCTCCCAAACAACCCGTATCTTCCTTGCTGCAATCGCTTCGACCATAATCGCGCCTCCCACCATCGCCCAAGTCATCAATGAGGATAGCAAAATTCTCGTCAATGATGGACAGACCGGCGATCAGTTCGGGCATGCAATCGCAACCTACAGCGGCCTCGCTGCCGCTGGAGCAAACACTGACGACGATAACGGAATCCACTCGGGCTCGGCCTACCTCTTCAACGCGGGCACCGCGATCGGTGTGCATGCGTTGATTGTCGAGTGCCACCCGAATCCCAAAGAAGCGTGGTCCGATGGGGCGACGCAGTTGGGGTTTGAGGGGTTTGAACAGGTGATTACGCAGGCGGCAGCGATCCGAGGAGCATTCTCATGAGTACCCTGCCACCCCGGGCTCAACTCAGGTTATTCAATCTACCCGGCCCACGAGCCATCGGTGGATTCGTGATCTTCATCCTGAGTGTCGCGGCATTTGCATCCTTAGGCATTGCCAAAAACATGCCAGAGCCTCTGCTCTTGGTGATGATCTTTGGATTCCTCATTCCAAGTTGAATCGGTGCCCACCTCGATCGCAAAGCCAAGACAAAGAGAACACTCGCCAAGCTCGAAGCCCACGGCTTTGTGCCCTGCAGCAAGTCCGAACTCGACGACGATTATCTTCAAGCCCTCAAAGCGATGAAGCCGACACCCTTGAAGCAATCATCCATCCGATCCGCCGCCATCGGCATGGTTGATGAACACGAAGTAATTTTGGCAGAGCACATCGTCGGGCATGGCAGGTACAAGCAATATTTCATCAGTTGTGCGGTGTGGACACCTCATGAATGGACGCCAACGAAAATCCGCCCCCGAAACCTCGCCGACCGAGTCCGATCAACACAAGATCTCGGCGTTGAAATATTCGACAAACAACGCGAGATTGACAGCGAAGAACTCGAAACAATCAAACCCATCCTCGCCCCACTCGCCCATTGGTTCCAGATATCAAAGCCACGCGCGATGTCCTTTCAGATGCATCAAACGCCCGGGCTCGTCGAACAATGGTCATTCAACGGACACTGGGTCGCGCTCGCCGACCGCGGCCGAACCGATGCCGACGGGCTGGTCTCTATGAGCTCATTCCTCATCGCATTCGTCAATGAACTCGAATCAAGCACTCAACTCAACGCATAACCCACAATCCGAGTAAACAGATTCTCATCCGTTTTTTTATTTGTTTTCACAAATAACGCCCGCGCCGTCACTATCCTCTCTGGTACTCCGATGAACCAAACAACGAGGATCGAGATGAATCAAACTCCGCTCAAAGCCGCGACCGTCTTTCTTCGCCTAGCGCTCGCCGGCGCTTTTCTCTCAGCGATCGCTGACCGGTTCGGGCTCTGGGGGAAACCCGGCGATCCCAATGTTGCATGGGGGAACTGGGACGCGTTTGTCGAGTACACCGCCTACCTCAACTGGTTCGTGCCCGAATCCATCGCCCCCGTGCTCGCCTGGACCGCGACGATCCTCGAAGCCTCCATCGCGATCGGGCTGATCGTTGGATTCAGACTCCAACACACCGCACTCGCCAGCGGCATCCTCTTAACCCTCTTCGCGCTCACGATGATCTTCGCCATCGGGATCAAAGCCCCGTTTGATTACTCAGTCCTCACCGCTGCGAGCGGCTCGTTCCTCCTCGCCGCGATCAGCCCGCAAACGCCGTTTTCGAAAAGCAACTCCTAAATGTATTCCATGCAACTCCAAGAGCGGTTACCATCAGAGTTCAACGATAAATACACAGGAGTTCATCCCATGCCTGACATAGAAGACCACTGGTCAATCAAAGACTTCCTCGGCGGCATCATCGGCGGGGCCGCCCTCTCGGCCGTGGGTGTCATGATGGTCATCAACCCCACCGGCGGCGATGAAATGGCTACCCAAGGACGACGCGGGCTCATCAAACTGCTCATGAAATACATCTGGTCCACCCCCGGCGGAATCATCGTCGCACTCATCGGGCTTGGCATCGTGGCGCTCACCGTTCACGCCATGATGACACAATACAAAGAAAAAAACGAAGACTAGAGCATCAACCAGAGCCCAGTTTTCCCTTGTATGGCATATAGAACTCCGGTACACTGAACTATCACAGTCAACTGGAGCCAAGCATGAACCACTCATCTGCCATCACCCACCGATTCCTCTCAGCAGCCCTCCTCACCGTCATATTCGCACCCGGCGCGACGGCCCAGACCATCAGTGAGGACAACAAAATTCTCGTTGCTGATGGACAAACCGGCGATCAGTTCGGGCATGCAATCGCAACCTACAGCGGCCTCGCAGTCGCTGGAGCAAACACAGATGACGACAACGGCCTCAACTCCGGATCTGCATACATCATCAACCTTACGAGCAATAAATTGCCAGTCAAAATCCTCGCCATTGACGGAAATCCCGGCGATCTCTTCGGGTTCTCGGTCGACATCGGTCCAGGAATCGTTGGCGCAGCCGGTGGCGTGCTCGCAATCGTCGGCGCACCCAACGACAGCGACCAAGGCGCAAACTCCGGCTCTGCATACCTCTTCCACACAAGCGGAGCGCAGTATGCCAAACTATTACCCAACGACGGCGCCCTTGGTGACAACTTCGGCGTCTCGGTTGCAATCGACAACGGCGTCGCGGTGGTGGGTGCGCCCGAAGACGACGACAACGGAATCGACTCGGGCTCGGCCTACCTCTTCAACGCGGTCACCGGATCACAGTACGCCAAACTCACGCCAAACAACGGAGCCGCCAATGATGCCTTCGGCCACTCCGTTGCCATTTCCAATGGCATCGTCGCCGTGGGCGCACTCCGACACGAAAATGGTGGTGTAGTATCCGGCGCTGTCTACCTATTCAACGCAGTCACAGGCACACAACTCGCGCAGCTCACACCCAACGATTCCACACAGTTTCAGCAATTCGGATACTCACTGGCAATCGACAGCAACACCGTTGCCGTCGGCGCATTAGGCTCCGCCTCGGCGTTCATCTTCGACGCCATCTCCTTTACACAACTCAGCGAACTCACGCCAAGCACACCAGGAAACGGGTTTGGATGGTCGATCGGCATCGATGGCAACAATGTCGTCGTCGGTGCGCTGCTCGATCCAATCAACGGGCTCCAATCTGGCTCTGGCTACCTGTTCAACGCGTCCACAGGCATCGAACTCGCCAAACTTGTTCCCAGCGATGGTGCTCAACTTGAACAGTTCGGCTCCTCGATCGCAATCGACATCGACCTCGTCGTTGTCGGCGCACGAAACGATGACGACAACGGCCAAGGTTCCGGCTCGGCCTACCTCTTCGACATCGACTGCCCCGCCGATATCAACGGAGATGGTGTGCTCAACTTCTTCGATATCTCCGCATTCCTTACCGCATTCAACAACCAGAATCCAATCGCTGACTTCAACAACGACGGCTTCTGGAACTTCTTTGACATCTCCGCATTCCTCGCCGCATTCGCCGCTGGATGCCCATAAAAAAACCGCCCGCAATCGCGGACGGCAAGTGATTCAACTTCGTAACAAGCCTTAGCTCGCGTGAGCAGTGCGGTATTCACGCAGCCACTGCGGACGAGCAACATCGACCTCGTATGGGTCAACATGCACGCGCCCGTTCTTCTGAAAAACAACCTTACCAGTCGTCACCGAGTAGAGCGTGTCGTCCTTGCCGATGCGAACACCGAACCCGGGCTTGAACTTGGTGCCACACTGACGGATGATGATTGAACCGGGCTTGGCCGATTCGCCGCCGTAGAGCTTCACGCCGCGGTACTGCGGGTTGGAGTCGCGACCGTTCTTGGTTGAGCCTTGGCCCTTTTTATGTGCCATAACACAGTTCTCCGTCAATCTGATCCAAAGCCATTGGCTCTGGATCGGTGTTTTTCATCTCTGCGACACAAATCGGTCGCGGGGGCAAGCGTAGGCCCGAACTGGGCATTCGTCTAGCCAAATCGTGCTGCTGACTGCCCTTGGGGTCGAAATTACCGCATCACCCATCGTTTTTCAGCCAGTTCAAACGGCGTATCGCCCTGCTGGGCGAGTTCGCCCGGCGTTGAGTACCGCAGCATCAGGGTCTTGCGGAGGGTATAGCGGTGTGGATCGTCCGTGTCCCGTCCAACGATATACGACTGGAACTCGCCGCTGAGCCCAGCGAAGAAGACCGTCACCTCGTCGGCTTCAAGATCACTCGCAGGCCAGATCACCACCCCATCGCGGGCATGCTCGACGCCTTGGAGCACATTCGACACAATATCAATCTGCGATTCCAGAAGCGGGTTATCGAGCCGCTTCATGATCTCTTCCGTCACCGCACTCGACACATCGCGCCCAGAGCGGAGCACATTGGCGTTATCGCTCATCAACTGAACATCAGGCGCAAAGAGTTTCACCCCGCCCCAGTGATTGGTCACTCTATAAGTCAAATAGTAATAAGGCTTGGCCCCATCGCCCTCATCCACCCATGCCAACCGGAGCGGCCCATTCTCAAAGGTGAACTCCCACTGCGTCGCCACCGGCGAAGGCTCAGGCGCAGCCAAAGCCTGCGGGACAGTGCTCAAAAGCGTGCCCACCCCGATCGCACCCGCTGCGATCACCAACGAGCATCGTCGAAAAATCCGATTCGCATCGTGGGATGGTGTCTGTTCTTTGGAGTCAATCGAGCTAATCATGCGGCTTCCCGTTCTCTGGTGATGGTTCTATTGGCTGGGTCTGCTGTCGAGTTCTTCTTGGGCAGTAGTGTAGTGTATGCCCGGTGGGCGTCAAATGTATTCGCACGCTCTGGGCCCAAGTTCCCTGCGAAGCCCCCAAATCTCCACTATCATGGGTAGACCCATTCCACCCCCCCCTCCCCCCACACACATGCCGATCCGATGACCCAGACCTCCCCCATCCAAACCCAACAAATCCCCCACGAACTGCGCCTCTCCGCTGCCGAGCGACTTGTCTCCGCCCCGGGCCGGCGCGATGCCGCCCGTCGGCTCATCGCCTCCGCCTCATCCCACGGCATCGACCTCAACCTCATGTGGGGGGTCATCGAAAACCCCGAACGATCATCCCCAAATCCCAAAAAAGCCCGCCCACGCGTCCGCCAGACGGTGCTGGCGGTCCTCGGCGCAGGGCGCACCGCGATGCTCTTCCTCCCAACCCCAGACCCCGCAGATCGCACGCTGGGCACCGCCCAAACCCAAAGAAACGAGATCACCGCCTCCATCCAGGCCTGCCTCGAAGGGCTCCGGGCCTGGGCCCCCGCCAAGGTGACGCTCGGGCAAACCCTCGTCGGCGAAGACGAGCAATGGGCACACAGCGCCTGCATCGACGCCGGGATGATCTCCGTAGGCACGCTCGACTACCTGCGCAAGCCCGTCACCCTGGCCGACCTCACAGGCCCACCTCCCAACTGGCCCGACGGGATCGAGGTGCGGGCGATGGACTCGATCCAGGCGGACCGATCGCTGCTCATCGAGGCCCTCGAGGGGAGCTATGAGCAAACCCTCGACTGTCCAGAACTCTGTGGGCTGCGTTCTATGGAAGATGTTGTTGATTCCCACATGGCTACGGGCGAGTTTGATCCATCCCGCTGGCACCTGGTCTTCAAGGACGGGCAACCCGCCGGGTGCTGCCTGCTCTCGCATTGCCCGCCCAACAACACCGTCGAACTCGTCTACATCGGCATCGCCCCCATCGCCCGCGGGCTCGGGCTCGGGCAAAGCCTGCTCACCCACGCCATCGGCTCATTGGGCCCGATGGACATCACCGAGGTCACCTGTGCTGTCGATAATCGAAACGCCCCGGCACTGCGAATCTACGACGCGATGGGGTTTGAGCGATTCGATGCGCGGGTTGGATTCGTCTCGTCAATCACCGCTCGGGCGTAAAGTGCTTGGGCGCATGGAAGAGCGGCGTTGTGCACATTTTGATCGCAGACTTGTGCATAAGTTTGAGCAATGGTGGATGAAAAAAACTTTCTGCGCCTAAGTCCATGACCCACCACGATCAGCATCTTCGCACCACTTTTGACACGCGATTGTCGGTTGCGAAAGTGTGCGAGAGACTCTATCATCACCTCTGCCAGTTAGGATTGACAGGCATTGAAGACTCGATCGTTGGATCACTCTGAGGGGACACTCAGAACCCACAACGGGACGACGGAATAGACTTTTTTCCGTCACACCCAGAACAACACCTTGTGCATTGCAATGCACTCGAAAACTGCGGAAAGACACACGAAGAGGTGTCAACTTCCCCAGCGTGCGCGATCGGTTTACAAACATGGATGGACTCGCCCAAAGAGCATACACAGAGAGTCGGCTTTGCTCGCTCGGTGGTTCGCGTGCACAGTGCGCGATCCATCTAGGCACCCAACGAGCAAACCAGCAGCAACCGAGGCAAAAGCGTGCACCAACACGACACCGAAACAAACCGCCCAGCAAACGACTCGATTCAACGAACCGAATCCGATGCCACGCTGACGCTCCGTTTCGACACCCAATCGAGCACGCCCGATCCCCGCCACGCCGGGCAGGACGACGCGAGCCACCGATCAACAGATCAAAACCAAGTCACCAGCCAAATCACCAGCCAGATCGCAGGCCAGATCGCAGAGCACAAGCCATTGCCCCAGAGCCCATCACGGGATCATGCACTCTCCAATCTCTTCGCCGGGCAGGTCGAGCAAATCACATCAGAGGAAATGCCGGGCGTCTGCCAACGAATCCGTGCACGGATGTGCGACGCCATCGGCCACAACCGCGTCCGCCGATACCTCTCCAATGCGGTCGAGATGCGCCACATCGAACCCGACGGGATCGAGATCATCGCAGGCGATCGCTTCACCCTCGACATGATCGAACGAAGACTCGGCGATCCCCTCCGCGTCGCCTCCCAGTTCGTGCTGGGCACGATGGAACCACAAATCCGCTACACCGTTGATCCAACCAAGCACACAAGCCCATCCCAAACCAACCACCAGCCCAGCCCCGCATCCTCATCAACACCCGAACCCGCCGGGCGCGATGCACACGCCGAGCAAACACCCCCGCCCCACCCCCTCGCAAACCGAATCCCCAACAGAAACTCCAATCGCGCCTCGACATATCGCCGGGGACGGATGCCCGCCTCCCCCACCCTCGATGGATTCCTCGTTGGCGTCTCGAACAGATTAGCCTACGAATCGGTCAAACGAGCAATCCAAGCCGGTGACGAAACCGTCCCCGTCTTCGTCCACGGCTCCTGCGGCGTCGGAAAAACCCACCTCCTCCGGGGCGCAGCCCAATACGCCCGCACACTCCGCCCAGGATGCAAAGTCCGCTACACCACAGGCGAAGCATTCACCAACGGGTTCGTCACCGCCATCAGAACCCGAAGCGTCGAGGCTTTCTCAAAGAAATATCGCGGGCTCGACCTGCTATGCATCGACGACATCCACCTGATGGCTGGCAAACAAGCAACCCAGCACGAACTGCTCCAGATCTTCAACACCCTCTCGCTCGCCGGGTGCACCATCCTCCTCGCATCCGACGCCCACCCCCGCGAAATCGCCCGGCTCGATCAAGCCCTCGCCTCACGGTTCTCCTCAGGACTCGTCGTCAAAATCGAAGAGCCCGATCAAGACCTCGCCCGCAGACTCGTCAGCCACATCGCCTCGTCGCGAGGCGTGTTCCTCGACCAACCGGGCATCCAGATGATCGTTGACCGGGTCGGAATCGGCAACGGCGCAACCGTCCGCGATCTCGAAGGCGCGATCCTCCAGGTCCAGGCTGTTGCCCGCTTGATGGATCAATCCCAACCCAACCAATCCACCCGCTCAACCCCACCCCGAGACTTTGGAGGCGGATCGAACTCCAATGAACCTACACCCTCAACGGGTCGGCTCAGAACCCCGAGCATCAATCACATCCGCAAGGCCCTCTCGCTGCGCGATGGATCACCTCAACTCGCCAGCACAGGCCCGATCGCCCTCGACACCATCATCACCCGGATATGCTCCGAAATGACCGTTTCCAAATCCGATCTCACCGGCAAGGGACGCCAAAAAAAGGTCGTCATGGCCCGTGAACTCATCGTCCACACCGCCCGCAAACTCACCAGCAAAAGTTTCCCCGAGATCGCCTACGCGATCGGGCGACCGAATCATTCCACCGTCATCACCGCTGCCAAGCGGTTCAAGGGGCGCGTCTCCGCTGCCCAGTCCATCGCTGTCGACTGCCCCCACGACGGCCTCCCCGCCGGCGAACTCGCCGAACTCATGGCCAACCTCATGACCAACTAGGCCGTGTCTGACGGCTCACTCTCTTTCGGTAGAACGGGCTTCCAGCCCGTTTTCTTGTGTTTCGAACTCGACAAGAAACGGGCTGGAAGCCCGTTCTACCAAGAATGTAGGAGCCATCAGACACGCCCTCGCCCACGAATCACGGTTCTATGGAAAATGGACCATTCGCCCATTCACTCAAACCAGTTCGCACCGCCTCAGATGAGACCCCAAGGGACTGAACGAGCAGGTTGGGTGGCCAATGCGGCTCGGCGCACACCCCGTCCGATAAAACCCCTCTTTGTCCCCAACCCGTCTCAATACCACAAATACAAGACAGCAACTTGCCTTTCTCAATATTCTCTAAGAGAAATACATTGACACGCTCTGCGAATTGGTTTACCTTCTGTCAAACACGGCTCATTGTTCGAGTCTGTCAGCACGATGCACACTGTTAGGAGCACTCCATGCCACACCCCGCCCAAAATCGTCGCCATATCTCATCAGGCTTCACCATCGCTTCCATCGCCTCGATTGCCCTCGCTTCGGGGGTTGCGATGGGTGACTCAGATTTCGCGGTCACCGCCCTTCATCCCTCAGCTGCGACCAATACCTCGCAGGTCTGGGACGGGGCCGATCAATCGCAGATCGGGTTCGCCACATTCCCCGATGGGTGGCGAGCATTGGTCTGGAACGGCACACAAGACGACTATATCGATCTGCATCCAACTTCTGCCCCGTTCGTTGCCTCATGGGCATGGGGCGCATCCGCGGATCAGCAGGTCGGGGTGGTGCGTGAGACAAATGATGTCAACACCGACCGGGCTGCGCTTTGGTCAGGCACCGCCGACTCATTTGTGAATCTTCATCCGCCGGCTGCGCTCTGGTCTGTCGCCCTTCGTGTCGAGAATGGTCAACAGATTGGGTACGGCACATTCTCAGGTGTCAGCCATGCGTTGCTCTGGAGCAGCACGCTTGAATCAATGGTTGATCTGCATCCTGCCGGGATGTTCGGGTCATGGGCGAGGGGGCTCGATGCCAATGAGCAGGTTGGATGGGTCATTACCCCGTCCTTCCAGTTCCACGCTGGTATCTGGAGTGGGTCGGCCGACTCGTTTGTTGATCTCCACCCCGCGAGCGAGGGTTCCACCTGGTCTCAGGTGTTCAACACCAACGGCGGGCAGCAGGTTGGATTCGCCAAGTTCGGGCAGGATCACTTCGCAGCGCTGTGGACCGGCAGCGCCGAGTCGTATATCAACATGAACCCTGCGGGGGGAACACGATCCGAAATCTTTGATGTTTCGGATGGGTATCAGGTCGGTGCGGCTCGGTTTAATGGCTCGAGCTTCGATACCGCTGCCCTCTGGACGGGCACCCCCGAGTCTTATATCGACCTCCACGCTGCACTCGATGCGACCTGGACAGCTTCGGCAGCATCGTCTGTCTGGATTGATGGAACAACACTCAACATCGGTGGATGGGGCACGAACTCTGTTTCGGGCAATCGCGAAGCGTTGCTCTGGACGATGGAAATCCCCGGAGCGGGTCCGTGCAATGCAGCCGATGTCGCCGAACCGTTCGGGCAACTCAACTTCTTTGATGTCTCCGAGTTCCTCGCGCTGTTCTCTGCGGGCGATTCGGCTGCGGATCTCAACAACGATGGCGAGTTCAACTTCTTTGATATCAGCGCGTTCCTCTCGGTGTTCTCATCGGGTTGCCCGTAAAACCATTGGGTCTTGATGAACCATTGTTCGCTTTCCATTATTCACATTGTTCATGGCATTCATGGTGTGGGGGGCGGGCCAACCCGGCCCGTTCCCCACACCATGCGTGCAAGGTTGATTGAGCATATAATCGAGCCTCGACCACGCAGAGAGTGAGCGTCCAACATGGCCAGCACATCCAAGATCACCCAATCTCACGAGCCCAAGGGGTTCAAGATGGATGACCTGATCGCCTCGATAGGCGACGAGCTCTCATTCACACTCAATCGTCTGGTCGACGCGCTCCCCGACGGGCCCTATCGCCCGCAGGAACTTGCCCGGGCGTTGGGGGTCAATAAGGATCTCACAAGCCGAATGCTCAATGCGCTCGAACGAGACGATCCGATCGCCTTGGTACATCAACTCCCCGGCCCAGTCCCTTTGCGCCGGCTTATCAATGCAACGGTGAAAAAGGGGGTGCCCGGGGCAACGCTCGACGATGCCCACCGGGCGATTGACCGGTTCGAGTCGCTGATCCGGGATCACGCGGGGGATCGGGCTTCGCTCGATGCGATCATCGCTGCGTGGATCCCTGAGTCACGAGAGAAACTCGAAACCGTGAATCGCCAGCTTGTCTACCGGGGGATGGCCCAGCTCAAGGGGGTGAGTGTCGATGTGACGATCAACACCGCGATCCTCTCGCCTTCGAATGATGGCGAGCACCTCGATGGGGTGTGGCTTGTCGCGTTTAAATCGCTCAGGAGGATCAGGCCCAACACCCCGATCCGGTTCCATTCGCGCAGGCTCGGGGAGGACGATTCAACCGATGGCTCTGAGGGGGCCGACGAACATCCCAAGGAGACGCTGAGCGGGCATGATGTGACGACGGCTGACGGGTTGTTGCTGAGTCGGTATTGCTCCGAGCCGCTCCCTCAGATCCAGGCTCAGTACTGCGGCGACATCGCGCATTACATGCTCGTGGGCGACGAGGTCGGGCTCGCGAGTTCGATGGATATCGCGGTCGGAGAGCACACACCATCTTGCATCAACGCGTTGAGAAAAGCTGGCGATTCAACCCGGTATGGGCCCGTCGCGGGGGTGCTGATCCCCACCAAGCTTCTGGTCTTCGATGTGCTCGTCCACAAAGATGCGTTCGCCCAAGGACACCCCGAGTTGTTGGTCTATGAAATGGGCAGCCAGGGGCTCGCGGATATGAACGACCCGACACGCGATGGGGATCGGGTTCAGACGGGCGATTCGATTGTTGATCTTGGATGGGGGCTCGATGCGATGCGGATCCCCGAAGCACGGTCCTACACCTCGATGGTCCGTGAATCACTCGAAGTGATGAATCTGGACGAACGAGATTTCAGGGTCTATCGGTGTCAGAGCCAATACCCGGTCTTCGGCACCCAATACTCTTTCGCCTTCACTCCACACGACAAGGGATGACCGCCCGCCTTTCACGCCTCACGCTCAATCCCATTTAGGATCGGCGGGCGAGGTCTTCGCGGGAGATCATCAGTTCGAGCGTTTGCGCGACCAGATCAACCTCGCGCCTGCTCATCCCTGCATAAAACGGCAACGCGATCGTTCGATCGGACACCCGCTCGGCGATCGGAAAACTCCCCGCTGGCAGCCCGAGGGCTCGCTGGTAGATCGGCTGGAGATGGATACATGGGAAGTAATCACCCGCGCCGATCTCGTGGAGCCGAAGCCCCGAGATCACCCGGTCTCGCTCGTCGCGGGTGTACTCAGCTGCCAACCGGATGACATAGACAAACCAACTCATCGTCGTACACCCATCATCAACCGTAGGCAAGACCAGTTCATGCAGATCGAGCAACCGATCGACATACATATCGGCAACAATCCCACGCGCTTCGATGAGTTCATCGAGCCGGGTCATCTGCCCGACGCCGATGGCTGCCGCGATCTCGGACATGCGATAGTTGAATCCCAACCGATCATGCACAAGCCACCCGCCGCCCTTTGAGCCCGTAGGCATCGTCCCACGCCCTTGGTTGCGCAGCGCCCGGCAGGTATCGGCGAGCCGATCGTCATTGGTCACGATCATCCCCCCCTCGCCGGTGGTAATCTGCTTGTTTGGATAAAACCCAAAGACCCCCGCCCGCCCGAACGCGCCCGCGCGTTGGTTGTTGTAGACCGTCCCGAGCGCTTCGCATGAGTCCTCAATCAATGGAATCTCGTATTTGGCTGCGATCCGGGCGTAGGTGTCCATGTGCCTGGGGTTGCCCAGCGCCTCGACCGCGAGGATCGCCTTGGTCCTGGGTGTGATCTTCCGCTCGATCTCCTCAGGATTCGCGTTGAGGCTCGTCGGGCAGATATCCACAAACACCGGCTTGGCGCCAACATACAGGATCGCATTCGACGAAGCAATGAATGAAAACGGCGTCGTGATGACCTCATCGCCGGGCCCGATCCCGAGCCCGATGAGCACCATGTGCAGCCCCGCTGTGCCTGAGGAGCAGGCGATGGCGTGGGTTGTGCCGCAACGCGCAGCGACCATCTCCTCGAATCGTTCTTGCATGGGCCCGATCGAAAGACGACCCGATCGCATCACCTCGATGACGAGTTCTTCTTCGAGCGAGGAGAGATTGGGTTGAGAAAGCGGAATTTCTTGGTCGGACATACTGCGCATTGTCGGCTACCCGATCTGATTAGGGCAAGCAAAAACGCTGAGAATCCAAAGAAAATCACCGGGGTAGACGAATCAGAGCAAAGAACCGAATACCTCCGCGCACTCTCCCTGTTCGCCAACTCCCCCATCGAATCCCCCTCGCCTGATCGCACAAGGCTAGTTTTGCGCCCCTGGGCGTGTTGGTTCAGAAATACCCCCCTCCCCTACACATCAGAGCCGTCTTTCCGGTATGATTTCGGCTATCCTGTATGATTCATGAGATATGCACCCTTGCGGAGACTGTGCACCAGTGTGGTATGAACGCCTTTTAGGACCATTCGGAGTCGATATGGGCATCGACCTGGGTACCTGCAACACCCTTGTTGCGGTGCGTGGGCAGGGTATTGTCCTCAACGAGCCCTCCGTGGTGGCTGTGCGCAAAGGCACCAATCAGGTCCTCAAAAATGGGCAGGCGGTCGGGTGGGTCGCCAAGGAGATGCTCGGCAAGACCCCAGGCTCGATCACCGCGATCCGTCCGCTCAAGGACGGCGTGATCTCGGACTTCGAGATCACCGAAGCGATGCTCAACTACTTCATCACCAAAGTGACGGGGCGCGTGCGGATGCTTGGGCCTCGGGTCGTCATCTCGATTCCATCGGGCATCACCGCGGTTGAAAAACGGGCGGTGTTTGATTCCGCAGAGCACGCCGGCGCTCGCAAGACTTATCTGCTCGAAGAACCAATCGCTGCTGCGATTGGGGCGGGATTGCCATTTGCTGAGCCCACCGCGTCGATGATTGTCGATATCGGTGGCGGCACCACCGAAGTGGCGATTATGACGCTGGCCGACATCGCCAACTGCGAATCGATCCGGGTCGCGGGTGACGACATGGACGAGGCGATCATGGCGCACATGAAGCGGAACTATTCGCTGATGATCGGGGAGCAGACCGCCGAGCGGATCAAAATCCAGATCGGATCGGCTGCCCCGGTCGGGGAAGAGGCCAAGATGGATGTCCGCGGGCGCGATATGGTCTCTGGGCTGCCTCGCAAGACCGAGGTCACCTCCGAAGAAATCCGCGATGCATTGCGTGAGCCGATCAACAATATTATTGAGGCCGTGACGCGCACGCTTGAGCGTGCAGAGCCTGAACTCGCAGCGGACCTTGTGGACAACGGGATCACACTCGCCGGCGGCGGTGCGCTCCTGCGTGGATTACCCATCGAGATCAACCGGACGACCGGGCTCGAAGTGACGCTCGCTGAGGACCCATTGACCTGCGTCGCCCGAGGCACCGCGATCTATCTTGAGAACATCGAGGAATGGAAAGAAACCCTCGAAAACAACTCGGATATCTAGCATCACCAAGCGGTGAATGATCGGAGCACCACCATGCACCACCAGCCTGTGATTGTGAGATGGTCGATGCCCATCGCGATCATCGTGCTTGTGGTGCTCTCGCTCGCCCCGGTACGATGGATCGGCTGGACAGGATGGTTCGCGGCCCAAGCACGCGTGGTGATCTCCCCGATCGCCCACCCGATCACCATCGCGATCGACACGATTATCCCGCCTCCGATTTCTGACCCCCAGGCAACGCAACGCGAGCGGACGCTCGCCGACGAGCGTGATCGGCTCCGCACCGAGTTGCTCCAGATCCGCGAAGAGAACCATCGCCTGAGCACACTCATCGACAAGTTCACCCGGGGCACCCAGATCATCCCCAACCTTGATGTCCGCCAAGTTCACCGCCCAAGAATCTCAAGCCTTGTCGGCGGGCTGATCATTATCCGCTCGGGCGAGATCCCAGGTCTCACCCAAGGGGCCGTCGTTGTTGCCGACGCCGTCCAACTCCTCGGCAAGGTCTCACGGGTCGATAAACGAACCTCGACCGTCGAACTCATCACCGCTCGATCGGCCCAGCCAATTCTCGCGGTCGTGTTGCTCAATAAATCGGGCTCCATTCAGGTGCCCTGCCTGCTCAAAGCCGTGGGCGACGGCACACTCAAAGGCGAGGTCGCCCGCACAGTCAGCGATGATCCAAATGATCCAGACTTGCAAACAAACGCCTGGGATCAACTCGTCGGCAAAGAGGTCAGGCTCCTCGATAGCCAATGGCCAGCGCATGCACAGATGCTGATGATCGGAACCATCGAACGCGTCGAACGCAACGATGCCCAGCCGTTGCGGACACGAATAATTGTCCGCCCGACGATTGCCGATCTGCGAAGGGTCCCCGAGGTGATCTTCAGGCTGCCTCCGATTGAGCACGCGGACTCGGGGGGCGGCTCATGAACTGGTTCGTCTTCGCCATCGCGGCATGGATCACCTTCGGGCTCGAACTCGCGCTCTTGCCCATCCTCGATGCCGGATCAGGAGGCGTGCACCCGAGCATGGTCATCCCGCTGATGGCATTCGCTGCGCTCTATGCCCCCCAGAAGCAGGCACTCTGGGCCGCGATTATTCTTGGCATTATCATGGACCTGCTCGCCCCGATGCCCATGACCACCGGAGGCTCAGCGATCATCGTCGGCCCCCATGCACTCGGCTACCTCCTCGCCGCCCACTTTATCCTCGCCATCCGCGGCGCACTCATCCGACGCAACCCCCTCACCCTCGTCATCATCTCCATCGCCGCGTCGATGATCGCCCAGGTCGTCGTCATCGCCATTTTTACCATACGAAACATGGGCACCAATCCGCTCATCTGGGATGCCTCGGCTCAGCTCGTCGACCAATCCTTCTCATCGCTCTACACCGGGCTCAGCGCACTGGTTCTCTCCGTCGCCTTCTTCGCGCTCGCTCCAACCTTCGGGTTCCATTCATCGGTGCCCACACGATTCGCCCGCACCATCAAATAGCCCTGCGGATTCCAAATCCCTACACTTGATCTCCATGACCACCCCCCCCACCCCCCCCACCACCACGACCAAAGCCATCCTCTTTGACGATGCCAAGGGCATGCTCTCGCCGCTCAATGACCTGCGCCCAACCTTCGCCATCCGCACGGGCCCGCTGAGCACCGCCGAGCGATTGACTATCGCTTTCGATCTCGAACCTATCGGCGTCGTCGTCCCCGCGCCGATCGCCGAACTCACCGCAGAACTCTCTCCTGTCCCCGTCAACACCCCCCCCGAACCATCGGACGAGGAAATCCTGCTCATCAACGCCCGGTGCCCGCTCCCCGTCCGCGCCATCACCGAGATCACCCTCGGGCAGGTGCTCATCGAAGAAGACACCCAAGACATGATCGCGGTTCGGCTCAGCGCAGCCGATGTCCGTCGGCTCCTCACCGGCGATCACCCAGACATGACCCCCATCGCCATCGCAGGCAAGCACCTGATGAACCGCCCGTGGGATTGGAAACACTTCCGCGATGCATCGCTCGAGTTTGATCTCCAGGTCATCGCCCAGCGGATGCGAAAAGTGGACACCGCCCCGCCCGCCGTCACGCTCATTGGCTCCGAAGGCATCGCCATCTCGCCCGAAGCACAGGTCATGCCCGGGGTCATCCTCAACTCAACGACAGGCCCGATCGTCATCGAAGAAAACGCCACCATCCATCCCGGCGCGATCATCACCGGCCCGGCCTACATCGGCCCGGGCTCGTCGATCCTCGAACACGCCAACATCAAGCCCAACACCGCCATCGGCCCGGTCTGCAAAGTTGCTGGCGAAGTGGGAGGCTCCATATTCCAAGGCTACGCCAACAAAGGACACGACGGGCACCTCGGCGATTCATGGATCGGTGAATGGTCCAACCTGGGCGCAGGCACCACCAACTCGAACCTGCTCAACACCTACACCCCCATCAACGCCCGCGTCACTGCTGATGCGAGCATGGAAAAAACCGCCGAGACATTCCTCGGCGTTACCATGGGCGATCATGTCAAAACCGCCATCTCCACTCGCATCATGACCGGCGCCATCGCCCACCTCGGCACCATGTTCGCCGCCACCGCCCCCCTCGCCGGCACGACCGACCCCTTCTCATGGCACACCGACGCCGGCATCAAAAACTTCCGGCTCGGCAAGTTCGTCGATGTCTCCCTGGCCGTCATGGACCGGAGAGGCATCAAGCAATCGCAGGCGTACAGCCGACGCCTGACCGTGCTCCACGAAACCGTCACCGGGCAAGAGGCGTTCAGCTGGCCGGGGAAAGATTTGAGCCATCTGACGAAGTGACGAGCGTTGCCCGCTCAATCAACTCCACCGACCCCCTCGGCACAATCATCCCCACCGAACCATTCTCATCACCAATCACCACAAAGTACCGATCCCGCCCCCACTTCGTCATCGGCTTGACAATCACCCGCGCATCGACCCACCGCCCACTCTTCTTGAACCGCCGCGACCACCCGCCCCACTCCCAGCCCTCTGGATCAACCGCCAACCGATTGATCCCGCTAAAGAGCCCATTACCCCAGATCGCCCAACGCAAGAGAATCACGAGGAACAACGACCAAATCGCCAATCGAACCTCGAAATAGCCCACTTGCGAAGATGATTGCATAATCAATGTCAGCCCAAACATCAGCAGATAAATCACCCCATCTGCCGCTGCAACCAACCAAGCCACCACCCCGCCCTGATCGCTCAACGAAACCATCTCCCGCTCACCCGAAGCCTCAACCCCATCATCCAACAACGCCCGCTTCACCCACCCATCAACCCCCACCCTGTACCATCCCGGCGCAAGCTGGGCGATGATGTTGTTGCGATAGCGCACATAATAATCCCGATCGCTTTTGCACACCCATGCCGCGTAGCAAATCGCGAGCAGCAGCACACCCAAATGAGCCCATCTTGCTGTTTCAAGGGGGAGTATTTCAAAGAATATCCCGCCGACAACAAGATCAAAGACAACCACCATCGCCCCGACCCGCTTGATCTTGACCTGCTCAAACATCGCAAACACCTGAAGCGCCGGCGTGCTCGGCGATGTCCCTTTTCCCTCATTCATCATCCCCCCCATCGCGCAACTCAATCGCCTCGCCCCACAACTCGCTTTCTCGCTCTCTGAGCACCTGTGGATCAGGCTGGTACCCTCGATACGCAGATTGATACAGATTCACACATATATCCTTGCGATACCCCGTCCCACATTCCGGACACACGCCCCGATCTTCCAGCCCAACAAGCGAGTATCGGCACCAGGGGCACAAGAACCAATCGCTGCGAGCCAGCCTCGCCTTGGTGCGTGCCTGGATCCCTCTGGGTAAGAACCAGACCAGAATCAGCACGGGGATCACCAAGAAATGCAGCCACGGGATCGAGGTCAGGGACCCGATACCGACGAAAACAAACAACGAGATCAGCATTCCATAGCGGAGCGTGCCAAGTTGCTTGCTCACCCCCCGCCGAGGGTCCCACCGCTTGTCGATGAGCATCTTGTGATCTTTCTCCGATTGCTCATTCATCATGAACTCGATCCCGTTCACGGATGGCTCGCGCCCAGAGCCACTTGTGGGCGATGATTCTTTGGCGAAAGCCGTTGGGCCCGACATCATAGTTGAATGCAAGTCGATAGAGTTCTCGGCAGAGTTCTTTGCGATACCCGCCGCCGCACTCGGGGCAGTGACCTTGCTCGTCTAAATCCGTCAATGAATACTGACACCAAAGACACAACTCACGCTGATGCAGATCGCAATGGCGAGCGATTGGGATGGCCAGTGTCTTGGTATACACAAAGAAACACACGCCAACGATGACGAACCCTAGAAACACGAATCCAGAAACCAGTGAAAATGACCAGAGACCAAAGCAGACATAAATCAATGGATAAACCCAAATATTGATCTTCCCGATCAAAGGACTGATCCCCCTTCTGGGGTCCCAGTGATTCTTCACCAAGTTTCGAATCTCTTGTTTCTGGCTATGATTCATTACAGAATCATAGCCCAACCACCCCTATCCTCCCTCTAATGAAAACCCTCTACCTCATCGACGGCTACGCACAGTTCTTCCGAGCATACCACGCCATCAGAACACCCATGACCTCGCCGGTCACCGGCGAACCCACCAACATGACCTATGGCTTCGTCGGCATGCTCCTCAAACTTCTCAAAAACGACGGCATGCACATGCTCGGCGATGGCAAGGCCGACTACATCGCTGTCACGCTCGACATCTCAGGCGACAAAGGCACCTTTCGATCCCAACTCTATCCTGACTACAAAGCCAACCGCGACGCCCCGCCCGAAGACCTCTTCCCGCAGGTCAACCGTGCCATCGAAATGCTCGAAGCCATCGGCGTGCCCGTCATCGGATGCGAAGGGTTCGAAGCCGACGATGTGCTCGCGACCATCGCGACCGACTTCTCATCCAAGCACCCCGACATCCGCGTGCGGATTATCTCCAAGGACAAAGACCTCAAACAACTCCTCGGCGAGGGCACGCCTCCTACTCTTCCACCGACCGAGATGTACGATGTCCACAAGGATCAACTCATCACCGAACAAGACCTGATGGAAGACCTGGGCATCCGCCCCGATCAGATGATTGATCTGTTGACTTTGATGGGCGACACGGCTGACAACATCCCGGGGGTGCCGGGCATCGGGATCAAAACCGCTGCCAAACTCATCGCCGAGTTCAATACCCTCGAAGCCGTGATCGAGGCTGCAAAACAAGGACAAATCAAGGGAAAACGCCAAGAAAATATCCTCGCCTCCGAGCCTTCATTGCCCTTGTCCAAAGAACTCGTCACCCTCCGCCACGATGTCCCGATTGAACTCAATCTCGACAAATGCAAAGCCGACACATTCGATCTCCCCAAACTCATTGACTGGTGCAAAGAGTTCGGATTCAACCGCTACCAAGACGACATCAAACGCATGATCGCAGGCGATGAACCGGTCGAATCAAAGCCAATACAAAAGAAAAAAACACCCGAGCCCTTCGGCCTCTTCAACCAACCCGAAGCCACCAATGCGCCCGCGGTCGAAGTCGATGGCAACTACACCATCGTGCGCACAAAGCGTGCGCTCGACAAACTCACCAAAGAACTCAAAGCCGCCCCACTCATCGCTGTCGATACCGAGACCACGCACATCCGCCCGATGTGGGCCGAGCTCGTCGGCGTCAGTGTTTCCATCAAGTCCGGCACCGGCTATTACATCCCCACCCGCTCGCCTGATCCATCGTCGCACCTCGACACAAAGACCGTCATCGACGCGCTGCGTCCAATCCTCGAAGACGAATCCATCGCCAAGGTGGGGCAGAACATCAAGTACGATCTGTTGATCTTCCAGAACGCCGGCATCACCCTGCGCGGCTTTGTGCCTATAAATGAAGCCTCAAATCCTATATCATGCGCAGGCGACACCATGATCGCCTCCTATGTCCTCGACTCGTCCCGATCATCGCACTCGATGGATAACCTTGCCCTCGCCTTCCTCGATCGCACGAATCTTTCCATCAAAGACCTCATCGGCACCGGCAAGAACCAAAAACGATTCGACGAAGTCCCCCTCGAACTCGCCGGCCCATACGCAGCCGAAGACGCCGATGTGACACTTCAACTTAACGAGCAACTCGCCCCGATGATCCACAGCGAACCATCGCTCGAAAAACTCTATCGCGAGGTCGAGATGCCACTCGTCGAAGTCCTCGCCGCCCTCGAACACAACGGCGTGCTCGTCTCCAAGTCCGAACTCAATAACCAAGAAACCCGTCTCCAGAAACGCATCGACGAACTTGTGCGCACAATTGATGATGAAGCCAAGAAAACCATCGCCCGCACCTTCGATCTCAATAGCCCCAAACAACTCTCCGCCGCCCTCTTCAACCAACCCGACGACGAAGTCGAAGGCTTGGGCATCAAGCCGATCAAGAAAACCAAAACCGGTTTCTCCACCAACGCCGAGGTCCTCGAAAAGCTTTCGCTCGATCCAGAAATCGAAACAACCATCCCCGCGCTCATCCTCGAATACCGCCAACTCACCAAGCTCGTGAGCACCTACCTCAAAGCCCTCGCTGACGATATTCACCCTAAAACCAAGCGAATTCATGCGAGTTTCAACCAGACCGTCGCCGCGACGGGTCGATTGAGTTCGTCCGATCCCAACCTCCAGAACATCCCGATCCGCACCGACATCGGGCGTGAAATCCGCAAGGCCTTCGTCGCCCCCGAAGGGCACCAACTCATCTCCGCCGACTATTCCCAGATCGAACTCCGCATCCTCGCCCACCTCTCCGACGACCCCGCGCTCATCGCCGCCTTCCTCGCCGGCGAGGATATCCACCAAGCCGTCGCGGCGCAGATCAACAACATTCCACTCGATCAAGTGACCAAAGAACAACGCAGCGGCGCCAAGATGGTCAACTTCGGAATCGTCTACGGCGTCACCCCCTGGGGGCTCGCCCGTCGGCTCAAGGTCTCGAACAGCGAAGCATCCGAGATCATCGACAACTACAAAGCCAAGTTCGCCAACATCACCTCGTTCCTCGACCAGTGCGTCACCTTCGCCCGATCCCACGGCTATGTCGAAACCATGCTCGGACGACGCCGACCCATCAACGACATCGACGATCGCAACCCCCAACGCAAAGCCCTCGCCGAACGCATGGCCATCAACTCCGTCGTCCAGGGTTCCGCAGCCGATCTCATCAAACTCGCGATGATCGACCTGCACCAACGCATCCAAGCTGCTGACGATTCATCGCCATTGCACAACACCAAGATGCTCCTCCAAATCCACGACGAACTCGTCTTCGAAACCCCCACCGACCTTGCACCAAAGGCCAAAGCCCTCATCGTCGAACGCATGGAAGCCGCGATGGATCTGAAGGTGCCGTTGACGGTCGATGCGCATGTGTCGAGTGATTGGTTTGGAGGGAAATAAGAGACTCTCCTCCCCCGGGCTTCCGGGGGAGGTGGCCCGACAAAGTCGGGTCGGAGGGGGTCTTTCTTCTCCCCATTACCTACTGCCCATTGCCTTCTTTCAGAAGGCCCCCTCCGTCTCACTTCGTTCGACACCTCCCCCGCAGGCGCGGGGGAGGAGAGAAGAGCATACACTTCCACCGTGACCACCGCCCGCCCCCAAACCTGGACCACCCGCGACCTGCTCGCCTGGATGAGCAACGCCTTTGAATCGGCGGACCTCGATTCCCCCCGCCGAATGTCCGAAATGCTCCTCGCCCATGTCCTCGGGTGCAACCGACTCCGCCTCTACATGGAGACCGATCGCCCGGCGTCGCCGCTCGAACGCGACACCCTCCGCGATCTGGTCAGGCGAGCACTCAACCACGAACCCATCCAATACCTCGTCGGCGAAGAGGTCTTCTTCACCATGCACTTCAAGGTTGATCCACGCGTGCTCATTCCACGCCCATCGACCCTGACCATCATCGAAGAGGTCCTCCAGCACGCCCGCAACAACCCGGCTGACAATGCGCTGCGCGAATCCGACGCGGGCACCGGGATCATGATCGCCGACATCTGCACCGGCAGCGGATGCATCGCTGCTGCCCTGGCCAAGAGCCTGCCGGGCGCTCGAGTCATCGCCACCGACATCTCCGAAGACGCGCTCGAAGTTGCGCATCACAACATCCGTGCGCATAAACTCGAAGATCGTGTTGAACTCATTGCAGGCGATCTGCTCGAGCCGATCAACACCCACCCCATCGCGGGCAACAATGCTTCGCTCCACTACCTCTGCTCGAACCCGCCGTATATCCCTGACCATGAATGGGACGCCATCGAACCCAATGTCAAAGATCATGAACCCACCCTCGCACTCCGCGCCAACAACCACGGCATGGAGTTCGTCGCCAAACTCATCGAAGATGGCCCACGCTTGCTCGTCCAAGACGGCATGCTCCTCATCGAGATCGCCTCATGCAACGCCGAGCAATGCCTGCAACTTGCAAACGCACATGAACTGCTCGAAAATGCCCGCATCGCCAAGGACAGCGACGGGCTTGATCGCGTGTTGGTCGCCATTCGAAAATAGCCCTACACCCGTAGCACAGGCGTCCCGCCTGTGTCTTTTTTATACTGTTCAAGTCAAGGAAGACACAGGCGGGACGCCTGTGCTACGCGCTTTAGGCGCTCTCAATCCCCAACGCCTCGCGCACCTGCCCCATCAGCAGCTCAATCTCAAAGGGCTTAAAAAGCACACTCTGCAATCCATCTTGCGATGCGCGCACAATCGAATGATGCGGATCATACCCAAACCCCGTCATCAGAATCACAGGCACATCCGGGCAGTGCTTGCGTGCAGCACTAAACACCTCGTACCCGTTGCGATCGGGCATCTGGATATCCGAGATCACCAGATCGAACGGCTCGGTATGATTCGTCGCGATGGTTTCGAGCAATCCGATCGCCTTGGCGCCGTCGGCGACCACCATCGTTTCGCACCCACGATGCGAGAGCACCTCGCCGATGATCTTGCGGATCCGAGGGTTGTCGTCCACAATCAGCACCCGCTTGCCGATCAACGCCGGGTCTTTCTCCCGTTCGAGCATCGCATGGTCAACCCCGAGCAATGTCTGAGGCCCGCTCGCCACCGACTTCACACGGTTCCGGATCGATTCCACATCCACCATGATCCGCTTGATATGAGCCTTCGTCTCGGGATCAGCATCGCTATCGTGCTCGGTCAGCCACCCGATCTCCTGCACAATGTCATCCAGAGGCTCGTTGATCTCCCCCGTCACCCGATCCGAAACCACCAGGTTCGTCTCGGTCCGCTCGGTCACCAACAGCTGGAGCATGTGCAGCGCCATCGCGACATACCGACCAAATATCTCGGCGAACATCCGGTCCTGATCGTCAAACGCGCCGGGCTGTTGGGATTCGATGTCCATGATCCCGATCACCCGATCCGAAACCCGCAGAGGCACCGTCAAACTCGAACGCGCCCCGCAAAGCCCGGGCAAGAACCGCTCGTCTTGCATCGCATCATTACAGATATAACTCTGCCCCGTCGAAGCGACATGACCAGATATCCCGCTGCCATCTTCCTCCAGAAACAAATCCAGATCATAGATCTCCGATGGAAAACCAGACTGCATCACCATTTCAAGCTGATTCGTCTGCTGGTCGATCAGGAAAATCCCGAAATGATCGAAGTTCAACAGCTCACTCGAATACCGCACGATCCGCTTTTCGAGCAGCGCAAGGCGCTCCATCGCGTTCATCTCGCGGATCTCTTTCACATCGAGCCGAACCAGTTCGAACCCCGCCCGATCCAGCGCGTTCATCTTCTTTTGGGTATGCTTGGCGATGGTCACATCGCGGACAATCGCTGCCACCCGACCCGCGTGCACCCCCGCGTCATCCCGATCCGTCAACCCGGTGATGTAGATGTCATACACCTGTACCCCATCGCCTGAGACCAACTCGTGCTTGGTCACCACCGCCCCGCGCGCGTCGTGGTGCAGTGAAGCCACCGAATCCGCTGCCTGGACACACAGCGATTGAACCTCCTGGCGTGTTTTATCATCAAGCCCTTGGAAGAAATCGTTGCTCCAGCTCACTTCCCCGTCCGTATCGACAATACAGATTCCCTCGCCGAGCGCCCTGAGCACCGCACCGAGCCCGGCTTCATCGGGCTCTTCGACAATCTCGAACCGATCGCCCACGAGCGCTCTGATCTCTTGGGCCATCCCGCGATGGGCTCCAACAATGACAAGCTTGGGTTGCGTTTCTACCATGAATCGGCAGCTTCCAAACAAAGTAGGGCGTCACCTGATAACATATCATCGCCCATCGTGTATATCCTCTACCTCTTCGCACAGTATCCCGGAGGGATTCTTCCTGAGTCAACCTTTCTGAATCTTTCGGCCGAAAGACTCAATAGATGCCACTTATCGGCTAACTGACCCCAAAGGCTGTGAAACACGCATGATTCTCGTTCGAGAAATCTCAAAATCGTTCGGCTCGCTCAAAGCGGTCAAGCAAGTATCCTTCGAACTCCCAGAAGGACAGATCGCAGGATTATTGGGACCAAACGGAGCGGGCAAGAGCACCACCATCCGCATGATGACTGGGTTCCTTACCCCAGACCAAGGCTCGATCTCCATCGTCGGACACGATATCCAAACCCAACCAGACAAAGCCAAGTCTCTCATAGGCTACCTCCCCGAAAGTGCCCCGATTTACCCCGAAATGAGCGTCAAAGGGTACCTTAAACACCGCGCCAAACTCTACTGCGTCCCCGGAAGAGACATCGGACCCGCCATCGACAAAGCCATGGCTACCACCCGAATCACCCAGGTCGCCAAAAGACGCGTCGGGCACCTCTCGAAGGGCTACCGCCAACGCGTCGGGCTTGCAGCTGCCCTCGTCCACAATCCGCAGGTCTTGATCCTCGACGAACCCACCAACGGGCTCGATCCGACCCAGATCCACGACACCCGATCGCTCATCCGCGAGCTCTCCGAGCACCGCACCACCCTCGTCTGCTCGCACATCCTCCCGGAAGTCGAGCGGACCTGCGATCGCGTGATTGTGATGGCCGGTGGCGAGATCCGAGCCGACGGCACCCCCCGCGAGCTCATCAACGCCTCCCCGGGCCCGGTCCGCTACATCGTCGAGATCCGCACCAACCCCTCCGCCGGGATCGAGCATGCTTTGCGCCTCCTCGCGAGCATCCCAGGCGTCGGGGCCTCGAGCCCCGCGCCGGACCAACCAATGGACGCCGCAGCGGGGTGGTCCACCATCGCCATCGAAGCGGCTCCGGGTGAATCGGACCTCCGCGAAGCGATCGCTGCCAAAGCCGACGATTCGGGGCTCTTTATCCGCGAACTCCGCAAGATCGTCCCAACCCTCGAATCCCTCTTCATCCAGCTCGTCGATGCCCCCGAGCCCGCCCAGTGCTCACCGACCACCACCCAAGGCGGTGACGCATGAGCCGAACCATCACCATCGCACAGCGCGAGCTCAGTTCGATGTTCCGTGTCCCCGCCGGGTGGATCGTCATCGCCCTCTTCGCCTTCCTCACCGCGGTGCTCTTCGTCAACCAGACCATCGTCCCGGGTCAGCCCGGCACGCTGCGCTACTTCTTCGCCTACTCCGGGTGGCTTCTGATCCCCATCGCCCCCGCGATCTCGATGCGTCTGATGAGCGAGGAATACCGCTCGGGCTCGTTCGAAGCCCTCCGCACCGCCCCGGCGGGCGACTGGGCCGTCACGATCGGCAAATACCTCGGCTCGCTCGCCTTCCTCATCCTCATGCTCGTGCCCACGATCATCTACCCCATCGTCCTGATGCTCGTCTCGAGCCCCGCGCCCGATCTGGGCCCGATCCTTGCTGGGTACCTGATGCTCATCCTCGTCGGGATGCTCTATCTCGCAATCGGGATGCTCGCCTCATCGCTGACCGCCTCGCAGACCCTCGCCTTCCTGGGCACCGTGATGACCTTGATCCTGCTGATGGTCATGACCTCGGTCGTCTCGAAGCAGATCGGCGTCGAGACCGGGATCATCCTCGAATCGCTCTCGATCACCGATCGCATCAACGAACTCTCCAAAGGCATCATCGACACCGCCACCATCGCCTTCTTCATCATCGCGACCCTCTGGATGCTCGTGCTCGCTTCGGGCGTGCTCGAAGTCCGTAGGCTCGGCAAATCTCGCCCATTGACCATCATCACCGTGAGCGCCTTCATCCTCGTCACCGGCGTGTGTACGCTCCTCGCCAGCTCGATCACCAATACCTACCACTACCGCATCGATGTCACCGCCACCGGGTCGCACAAACTCTCCGCCCGCGCCACCGGCATCGTCGATCGGCTCACCGATCCCACCGAGATCGTCCTGGCGATCCGCATGAACCAGGCTGACAAACGATCGGTCGATCTCGTCTCCGATGTGCTCGATGCCTACGCCCGATCAAGCGACCAACTCAGCGTCCGCATCATCGACCTCGATTCCCCCGACGGACTCAAACAAACCCAGGCCTTGCTCGCCGAGCTCGTCGAACGCGACGCCCAAGCCATCGCATCGAACATGGAATCACTGGGATCGAGCATCGACATCCTCCTCGGACTCGCTCCCAGCCTCAATCAACTCGCAACCACCCTCGAATCCATCAGCAGCACGATCGACACGACCGACCAACGCCAGCTCAACAACCGCGCCGTCTTCGAGCAACGCGCCTCGATCCTGCGTGTCTACGCCAACGACATCCTCAAGCAGGCCCAGCAGGTCCAGTCAAAGATCGACGCCATCGCACCCACCGACATCTTCCCCTTCGACACCGCAGCCGAGCCCATCGAACGCACCCTCTCGCTGCTGATGAACCAGCTCGACGATCTGGCGACCCAGCTCCAAATCTTCGCAAACGACGAGCCCGATCCTGAACCCGTCGCCATCGCCTCGCCCGCCATCAAGACCATCGAAACCCTCCGCGACCGGGCTGCCATCGCCCATGATCGCATCACCCGCATCAAGCGCATCGACGCGTTGCTTGTTGGACGCGCCCTCGAAACCGGCGAAGCCCTGCTCGTCATCGCCCCGCCCGACCAGGGCGTTGCTGCGGTTGATCTCGATACACTCTTGCCCTCAGCCGACGCCCTTGAGCGGGCGGGCATCTCGGCGGCGGGCGTGATCGGCCCGCGCGCTCAAGAGCTCATCGCCACCGCCATCGCCCGGCTCGTCGCCCCGGTCCAACCAATCCTCATCTTCGTCCACGGGCACAAGCCCGGCGAACTCCTCGCCGGGTCTGAACTCTTCACCAGATCCGTCGCTCGGCTCGCATCCAAAGGCATCGACACACTCGAATGGGCCGCCATCGAAAACCCCACCCCGCCGGACCTTGACCAACTCGACCCGCTGGGCATCCGCCCGCTCGTCTTCGCGCTCATCTCCGTCGATTCCTCCGCCGGGTCGGGTCAATCCGGGCTCTCAGGGGTCAATCGGGCAACCGAGATGGGCAAAGTCCTCGCCCGGCTCATCGACCAAGGGCACGCTGTGCTTGTCTCGCTGAGCCCCTCGATCTTCCCCTCCTTCGACGATCCAGACCCCATCGCCGACGCCATCGCGCCCTTCGGGATCATCCCGGATTCTGGTCGCCCGTTGCTCCACAGCAAAGTGGCCACGATGGGGCGCGTCGCTGACCCGTTCACTGCTGTCATCTCTGATCTCAATGACCATCCCATCGCCGACGCCGTCTCAGGACTCAAAGCCATGCTCCCCTGGGTCGTCCCCCTCGAACTCGCCGAGATCGAAGATGGAGAAGTCTCGCCGATCATCGAACTCATAGCCGACGACGAAACCTGGGGCGAACAAGACTGGCTCACCCTCTGGCGCACCCCCGCCAACACCCGCAACCTCATGCCCAATCAGCCGACCTACACCCCGGACAAAGATTCCAAGCCTGACACCCAATCCAACTCATGGATCCTCGCAGCGGCTGCCCAGCGAACACACGCAGGCACCGACCAACGCATCGTCGTCATCGGATCCAACGGCTGGTCCACCGACGCCATCACCACCAACGCCGAACAACTCGTCGATGGACGCATCGTCACCCTCTACCCCGCCAACCAAACCCTCTTCGATTCATCAATCAACTGGCTCGCAGGCATGGACGATCTCATCGGCCCGGGCACCCACGCCCGACCGATCGCCACGATCAAAAACCTCGATCCCAAACAACTCTCCATGATCCGCTGGCTTCTACTCGCGGCCCTGCCCGGGCTCATCTTGCTCATCGCCATCGCCTCGCGCCTGACCTTCGGCTGATCCCCCACCACCATCAACCCCATCACCAACCCCCTCAACCGACTCGCTCCAACGAGTGAACCGCCGGGCGACAATCCCCGTGCAAATCAGCCCCAGCGGGATCACAATCACCGTCTCGGCGATCCGGTTGATGACATCGGCCCCGATTGCTGTCCGCATCGTGATCGTCGCGCCAGACGATGTCAGCCTCGCTGCGACCCCCACGCCCCACTCGCGGAACCCGAATCCAGCCCCGGTGAACGGGATCACCTGGGCGATCTGCGAGGCGGCGGTAATCAAAACGATCTGCATCGGTGTGATCTCGATCCCCAGCATCGCAAACGCCCCAGCATACCGCACCATCCACACCAGCAAATCGGCATTGCGAAACACCAACCCGAGCAACAGATACCCGAACTTCTCCGATCGTGAAAACGCAAACAACGCCAGAGCGAGTTCTGCCCCGATGGGCACAAGCAACGCCAACACCAAACTCACCAACGACATATCGCTCGGCAGCATCAACACGATTGCCAACGCCACAGCATTGGCAATCCCCGCGTGCACCATCGACCACACACTCGCCTCGACCGAATCCCGCACCCGGATCTGATTCACCTTCGCGTGATACCCGATCCGCCCGACAAGCCCCGGACGCATCGGCAGATGATTGAGCAGCCAAGCACTCCCCACCAACGCGAGCATCTCGCCCCGCCCGACCACCCCGTGCCGGCGCACCAAAGAGTGCAAACACAGCCCCACAAACACCCAGTTGACCATCGGCCCCACAAGCACCACGACCACCGCCCACATCGGCGCGTGGCGGATCTGCTTCACAAACCCCCAGAGCGTCTCCGGATCGGCCAAAAGATACACCGCGGCCCCAACCAAAAGCACCACCCCGACAATGAACCCGATGCGCTTGCCCATCGCACGCCCCGTGCGCTTTGAAGATTCATTCCCGGATTCATGACCAGACTCATCCATCTCAACCCCGATCCTGCGCTCAAGGGCCGACGAACTGTTTGTTGGGAAACACTGATTCGACTCCGGGCCCGATCAACCCGAGCGTCGGGGTGTTTGTTTCGAGCCGTGCCCGGATAATCCCCGCGATTGTTTTCAGTCTTGGGTCACTCACCTGATCGAGCACCTCAAAGATCGGCGAATCCGGCGCATCGGTCCGCGTCAACAACGCACACGCAAGCACGACCGGCTCAACCCGCGAATCAATCAACGCATCGGAAAGAATCAGCCTGACCACATGATCATCGAACGCCATCATCGCGGGCACCTGATGACGGTGAGGGAGAATCAAAGCCATCCGGGCCCGCTCGTCGCCCTTGGCGTGGGTGTAGGTCTCGATCAACGCATCAATAACTGCCTGCTGATCTTCTTGCGAGAACTCGAACCCCGGAGCCGGGAGCAAGAGCCGACCCGCGCAGGCGCGCACCGCCCGCCGACGGGCGAGTTCATCATCACTCGCAAGCTGCTCAACCAACGCACGAACCGCCATGCTTGATTCTTCGAGCACCGCACGCTGGACAACGCCTGACTCATCGGTGAGCCCCAAAGGCGATTGCACGACCCCATAGATCGACGCCTGGGAATCGGCCTGGATCTGCGCCAGCGCCGCATCGGAGCGTCTTGGCCGAAACCCTTGGAGCAATCTCCACCGCTGACGGATCGAAGCGTTCGCCTGCATCATCAAAAGCCACTGCGTCGCGACCGAATCCGCGGGCACCTCCACCACCATCTCTTCGAGAGGCCTGAGCCGAAAGCGGTGGTTCAACTCCACCACCTTTGGACGCACTTCGCCCACAAACCCATACGACTGATCATCGATCCGCGGCGCCAGCAGAAACCGAGAATCCAAAGGCTGCGATGGCCCAACCGCCAACGGGATCGGTGCCAAGTTCTTGAGCCGAATCCGGATCATCGGGCGATCAAGCACACCAATCATCCCCGTTGAAGCTTCCATAGCAAGCCCAATAAAAGTCTCCGTACGCCGATTCATCTGGTCGATCCAGTTGGGAATTGTCCCCGCGATCTGTACCATCTGCTTGCCCGCGCCCGTGAGCGTCTTGTCGCCCGCACCAAGCTCAACCATCCGCGAACGCGCAAAGGCCCCGTACGCATCGAGCGCATACATCCGAGTGAGACGAGCATATAGCGTGATCGCTTCGTCCTGCCGACCGAGTTTTTCAAGCGACAACCCGATGATTACCTCGAGCACACGCGAATCGGGCAGCTCCCTCGCTAACTCAAGCGCCTGCTCATAGTTTCCCTCAGCATACAACGCCATGGGTTCGATTGGCTCAAAATACGGCTCGAGCGCAGGCGCCGATTCGATAATATTCTTAATATCGAGTCGAATCTGATCCCCCTCAAGCCCAACGATCGCGCGCATGATCTGGAAATCTGAAAATATACTCACCACCCGCAGCCGAAGCACGCTCTGATCTACCCCTCGATTCCCCATCAACTCTGCGGCTCGGATCACTTCCGCATTCACCGTATCCTGAATATCACCGAGAATATCCTTGATCATCACCTCATCATGCAGATTGTACGACGCGAGCAACCGGAGCTTGTCGATCGAAATGTCATACCGGATTTCCTCGGGCGCCATCAGATCATCCGTAGGCAGATCCGCCTCGATATACGCATCAATCCGCGACTGAGCCTCGGCCCGACGATCATTCAATATCGGGTTTAGTTCATTCAGCAGGCTCGAAGGCCCATCGAGCTGCCAATCGAGCGCAAAGCGGATCTCATCAATCGACGACGGCGTCCGACCAGATTCAAGCTTATACAGATTGATCGCGTTATCTAAGAATCGGCGAGCCGGCGCATACGCCCCTTCGCTCGCCAGAATCCGCATGATCGTCATATGAACATTGGGATCAAGCGGATCGGCAAAGAGCAACTTAAACTGATAATCCAGCAGAACAACCGGATCGAACTCGCTGTTGCCATAGACCTGCGCCGAGAGCGACGCGGCCGATTTATGCGATGGATCAAGCTTCGTCGCCAGGTGCAGGCGCTCGATAAAGCCTGCCATATTCCCCTGCTCGCGCTCGAGCAAAGCCGCATCAAGCGCAAGCCGAGAACGCACCGATGGATCAAAGGATTTCCCCGCCTCCCCAAGGAACCGTTCATAGAGTTTGAGCCGACCATCAACCGTCTGCTGACGATTGATCACCGAACTCACCAGTCGGAGCTGCGCCACCGTATCGAGCGGATCATTGGCGATCACTCGGCGGGTCGCCTGGATCATCATCTCCCGCTCGCCCGCCGAATACGCCGACTCAACGACCGAACGCGCCAGATCAGCATTCGTTGGATCCAGATCCGAAGCGATCGAGAGCAGGTTTGCCGCGAGCAAATAATCCGTAGGCGTCGGCGTGAGCCTCAACCCAAGATCAAGCACCGCGCTCCGCGCCAGGTGCGATGAAACCACCGGATCGGGAACCATCGCTTGATCCCCAGCCGGTTGCCCCCCAGCCAAGCTGGCGATGCCCAAAGCCACTACAGCCCCCAAGCACACCCTGCGCGGCAACCTCACCAATGAATACACAACACCATGAACCATCGTTGACTCCATCAAGTTCCCCATCAATTACGCACTACCCAACCCAAACACCAACCGACGACACCGCAAGTACGATGCTCGATGCGAAGAAGATCGCCCCGAGCCCCCCTTCGACCCGCCGGGCGAATGCCCCGGGCGTCTGGGGAAAAAGCCGATCAGCAATACAGCACAAAAACACAATCTGAGCACCGCACAACACCGCCACGCCCGCGCTCAGCGAGACCGCCCTCGCCCCGAGCAGTCCCTGATGGTCCTCGCCGATCAACCAAAGCCCCATCACCCCGAGCGCTAAGCTCCAAGGCAACGCCGTCGCGATCACCAGCAACATACTCAACCATCGCCGCGTTGGGGGACTGGGCACGGAAATCTCCACGAAAGGGAACACTCCAAACGAACCCCATCATAGAGCATCTAGGCGATGAGCGTACACCCTCCCGCCAACCGATCTGCCCGGCTTTTTAGCCCAGCGCCATCGCCATCAAGAACTCAGCGTTTGTTTTGTGCTTGCCCAATCGGGTCTTGAGCAGTTCCATCGCCTCGACGACATTCATATCCGCGAGCACCTTGCGAAGCCGATACACCAGTTCGAGTTCCTTGGGATCCATCAGCAGCTCCTCACGGCGGGTGCCCGAAGCCGCCACATCGATCGCTGGATAAATCCGCTTCTCGACCAATCGACGATCAAGATGCAGCTCCGAGTTGCCCGTGCCCTTGAACTCCTCGAAGATCACCTCGTCCATCTTCGATCCGGTATCGACCAACGCCGTGCCGATGATCGTCAATGAGCCGCCCCGCTCGATCGCACGCGCAGAACCAAAGAACTTCTTCGGCCGCTGGAGCGCATTCGAATCCAAACCACCCGACATAATCTTGCCCGAGTGCGTGATCTCGTTGTTGTACGCCCGTGCCAGTCGTGTGATCGAATCGAGCAGGATGACCACATCCTCGCCGAACTCCACCATCCGCCTCGCCTTCTCGATGACCATCTCGGCCACCGCGACATGGCGGCTTGCCTGCTCATCAAAGGTACTCGCGACCACCTCGACATCCTTGCCGACATTGCGTTTGAAGTCTGTCACTTCTTCAGGACGCTCATCAACCAGCAACACAATCACATGTACATCGGGATAGTTCTCATTGATCGCCGAGGTCATCTTCTGCATCAACACCGTCTTACCAGTGCGAGGCGGCGCGACAATCAACGCCCGCTGCCCCATCCCGATCGGCGAGACCAGGTCCATAATCCGCATCTCGATGCTCTCGGGGGTCGTCTCCAAGAGCAGCCGCTTCTCGGGGTGCATCGGGGTCAGATCCTCGAAGTTCACCAACTCGTGGAGTTCCTCAGGATTCCGTCCGTTGACCTTATCCACCTTCAACAACGCAAAGTACCGCTCCGATTCCTTGGGAGGCCGAATCGCCCCGCGCACATTCATCCCACGCCGAAGCCCGAACCGACGGATCTGACTCGGCGAGACATAAATATCATCGGGCCCGGGCAGGTAGCTCATCTCGGCGCTGCGCAGGAAACCAAACCCATCAGACATAATCTGAAGGGTGCCATCGCCAAACATGATCCCCTGCTTGGCAGCACGGGCTTTGAGAATCTTAAAAATCAAGTCCTGCTTGGGCAGCTGATGGAACTCTTCGAGCCCCTCTTTGTCCGCGATCTCGTTGATCTCGTCGTGATCCATCCGCTGGAAGTCCGAAATCGTCAGCCCGTCGTCTTCCATCTTCCCGCCCGAAGCCGCCACGATCCGCTCGAGTTCTTCCGCCTCGCGTTCGAGCTGCTCGTCGGTCGGCAGCACATGAGACGGATACAAACTCGACGACGAGCGCTGGCGCTGGTTGCTGCGCTTTGGCCCGTTGTTGTTCGAGCCCGATTCACCGCCTCCCGATGCCCCACGCCGCTTCTTGCGATTGCGTCGCCGACCGCTGCCATCACCCTCCCCGCCGCGTCCTTCGCTGCTTCGCCCATCACCGCCGCGATTCGACGAGCGAGACTGCCCATTATTCGACTGGCTGCTGCTCGACTGCCCGCTGCTCGACCCGCCTTGCGCCGAGCCTGAATCCCCGCCGCCGTTGGTAGGCTTGCTCGATTCAGCAGCCTTCGACGCCGATTGGGGCGAAGGCTTGGGCGCGGGTTTAGATTCAGACTTGGGCTTAGGCTTGGATTCTGATTTACTCACCGCGATGGTCTCCATCTTTGATACCGGCTTGGAAGCAGGCTTGCCCTGCGCATTCGCCTCGGCCTTGGCTCGGAGCCTCGAGACCGCTTTGGACTCGGGCTTGGATTCCGCAATCTTGCCAGACTTGTCGCCAGCACTCTTGACCGGCTTCTTCGTCGTGCGCTTCTTCTTGGTTGTCTTCTTCACCGCTGCATCGGCAGCCTTCTTCTCAACAACCTCGGTGGACTTCGCCATGGGAACGATCCTCTTCTGCTGCGTCCATCCCAAGAAACACCCCGGGCGACCCAACTCAATCTCGTACATGTTTTGAAAGGAAAAAACAGGAATGCTGTCTACTGAAACTGGTCAAAGCTCTGAGAATCAAAGCCGGCGTTTTCAAATCGGTAAGCAGGTATCGGTTGACTGAGCCCGATGTGATTGGGCCGACCCATCTGGTCGCCTCCTCAATCACAAACACCCAGATGCTTCGTGGAAGATGAACAAGTGCAAGATCAATCGGAAGATCAAGCCGATCCCCCCAGCGTCCGCTGACCCATATCTTTCTGGATCGAAGCGAGCACCCGAGCGACTCTGCCTGCGAGTTCATCAGGTAAGCCAATATTGGCTACTACATAATCGGCCCGTTTCCGCTTATGTTCAAGTCCAAGCTGCGCTTTTTCTCGTTTATCGAGCTCTTGGGCATCCCACCCCCGAGATTCCCGCACCCGCGCAAGCCGAACATCATACGCCGTATCGACAAAAACCACCGCATCACACTCACTATCGACCCCGGCTTCAAACAAAAGCGGCGCGTCAATAATCACCCCCGCCGCCCCGGCTTCGATCGCCTGCGCGATCTGCGCCTTGCGCCGCTCATGCACCAGCGGATGGATCAGCCCCTCGAGTTTTCGCCGTTCGTAAGGCTTCTCGAACACAATCTGCGCCACCGCTGCCCGATCAATCCCCCCATCACGCCCCACAACCCCATCGCCCCACCAATCCACCAGCTGCGAAACCACCCCCCGATCGCGCATGATCTCGCGCACACTCGCATCCGAATCCGAAACCACACACCCCAGAGCCTCAAACGCCCGCGCCACGGTCGATTTCCCCGATCCGATCCCCCCCACAATCCCAATCACAGGCGTCATCTGCTTCCCCTTGCCCCCAACCGCCATCCGATCCGCCTGGGCCCGGATCATATCAAGCACCCGCTGGGGATGCTCGACCCCGCGCCAGACCAGATCCACCGATCCCGTCCCCGCGCTGGTGATCCCGAGCGACCCGATCCCAAAGAACCGCTCAGCAGGCGGGCGCACCATCACAATATGCTGAATCCGCCGAAGCGGGATATCTGTCGTGACACTCCGCAAGATCCCAAACCGGGCAATGATCCGCGCATCGGTCAAAATGTGCCTTCGTGCGCTCCAATCAAGCAATCCAAGCACAAACCGCCCCCCCACAACCACCAACGCCCCATTGGCACCCGACACCAACGCCGGCTTGCCCATCCCCATCCCAAACCACCGCATCGCCCCCCACGCGATCAAACCCACGAAAAACCACCGCCACATCTGCGTAAACACAAACACAATGTGCGGGCGATCATCAATCAACACCCGCTCCCCATCGGGAACCATCGCCCCATCCCCGCTGGGCTCTGAACTTGTTCTGTGTGAGAGATTGCTGGGCATCTGCGGAATCATATCGCCTCGGGCAACCAGAATACACACCTGCTCCACGCCCAATAAAATCTACAATTATCCCTTATTCACCTTGCTTGAAACCCCTCTATCTGGGATACTTTGCTGTGCGTGGCCAGTTGAGTAACCATGACTGGCCACGCACGAGGGACGCCTAACCACCTCGCTTTGAGCGAGGAATATCGGCCGGGGCACAACACACACATTGCTACAAAGCAGAGAGAAAAGAAAGAAGAGAGAGGGAAATGAATATCATCACCAAACTCGCAGCCGCGGCTGCCGTCGTTGTCGCAACTGTTGCACATGCAGGCACGACCAACTTCAATGACCCAGACCTGAGCGACTGGACCACCGATCGCTACACCCCCGCCGTCTTCCAGACCACCATCTTCGATGGCGACTCTAGGCTCCAGCAAGGCGTTCGAGCAGCAGACAACCAAGCCAATCGCGCAGCCTCATTCGCCTCAGGCTTCTACAACTACCAGGGCATGCAGCAAGATGTTGATGTGGGTGCAACCGCCATCGGTATCGACCTCTTCGTCGATAGCACCTGGAACAGCGGCACACGCGCAGGCATGTGGGGCGTCCTCAACGACGGGCTCGGCGATCTCACCTACCCCATCATCGAATATGTCGTCGATGGTGAAAACTCACCCGGCACCGGAGGCACCTTCACCGGGTTCCGCTACTGGGACTCAAGCTTCGGCTGGACCGCCATCGCCGGAGCCTTCGGCACCGACGCCTGGTACACCCTGGGAATCACACTCACCGCAACCGATGTCCTCTTCTCGATCGACGGCTCAGTGGTCGCCACCATCGGCAACCTCGGTGCTGTCCAGATCGACAAGACCATCCTCAATGTCCACAACCAAGGACTCGCAGGCGATTATGATGTCTACTGGGACAACTACTCCGTCTCCGTCGTCCCCCTCCCAACCGCTGCACTCGCCGGGCTCGGAATGCTCGGTGCCTTCGCAGGCGTCCGCACCATCCGCAGACGCGCCTAAAAGACCAACACAAGAATCACCTCCAAAAAACAACCGCCCGAGCACAACGCTTGGGCGGTTTTTTCATTTCAACACAATCAATCTCACCGCTTAGGAATCGCTGCCTGATCCAGCACCGCGATCTGCGGGTAGTTCCGGTAGTACCCATTATAATCAAGCCCATACCCCACCACGAACTCGTCAGGGATCTCGAACCCAACATAATCCACATGCACATCGACCGTCCGATCCGTCTGCTTGTCGAGCATCACCCCGAGCCGAAGCGAAGCCGGGTTCTGCTTCTCGATCATCGACTTCACCAGCGCGAGCGTCTGCCCCGAATCCAAAATATCATCGAGCACAATAATGTGCTTGCCCTCCAAGTTATTGGGCAGCTCGGTCGCAAAGTGCGCCCCCTTGGACCGCACCGATTCGCCGGGATAGCTCGATACCGCGACCAACCCCAACGACAACTTCATCGGCAGCTCCCGCACCACATCAGCGACAAAGATCATCGCCCCCGTCATGATCGGGATAATGATCACCCGATCCTCATCAAGCTCCGTCTGCCCATCCTTGGCCAGATCCACCTTGAGGTCCGCAATCATCTCCCCCGCCAATGTTTTCACACGATCAGCGATCTGTTCACGGGTATAGAGCACGCGTTGAATTTCTGGAAACATGCACAACAGTAGGCTGCGAACAACGAAAGACTTCATCCATTTCCTTCGCCAAGAAATCGGACATGGAAGGGCACTTCCTTGCCTAATCATTTTCGCCCGATAATTTGTGATCCCAAATGGCATGATTCTCACCCCTTGCCGACCTGAAGCCTTGAATCTTAGGGAATCTGGCCAAAATCCGAAGTTCCCACTACTCTGAGCGACTCAAATGCCGTACTCTGGGCACGCCTTACCCGTTGCCAACATATCCAATTGTTTATGAGAACAGGAATCCCCTTATGCCCCAGTTCACTCGCTATCTCCTCGCCCTCGCCACCATCACCCTATCCTCGTTTGGTGCCTTGCCCGCCGCTGCCCAGACGATGAACGAAGATATCAAAATTGTCCCCTCCGATGCTGCAGCAGGTGACTGGTTCGGCTTTTCGGTCGCGATCTCGGGCACCACGGCCATCGTCGGGGCCCATCTCGATAATTCTGGCGGCACCGATTCAGGCTCGGCCTACCTGTATGATACCAGAACCGGCTACCGCATCTCAAAGCTCATCGCTTCCGATGCCGACAGCGATGACAGATTTGGCTATTCGGTCGCGATCTCAGACACGACGGCCATTGTCGGATCATGGAGTGATGACAATCCAGAACTCTCAGGTGGCTCTGCATTTTTGTTCGATGCAGCGACTGGGTATCAAATCGCAAAGCTCACTCCATCGGATCCATTTAACTTTGACCACTTCGGTCAATCTGTCGCGATCTCGGGGACGACAGCCATCGTCGGAGCCCATACCACCGGTATCTCTGTCGGCACCGCTTACATATTCGATACTGAGACCCAGCAAGAACTCTTCAAACTCAACGCTTCGGATTCAGAGTTAAATGCAGAGTTCGGCTACTCTGTCGCGATCTCAGGCACCACCGCCATCGTTGGGGCAAGGAATCAAGATAACAAAGGCGCCGCCTACATTTTCGATACAGAGACCGGGGTTGAACTCTTCAAACTCTCCGCCTCGGACCGAGGTTTCTTTGATGAGTTCGGATACGCCGTCGCGATCTCAGGAACAACGGCCATCGTCTCCGCCTACCAGAACGATGACGCAGGTGAGGATTCCGGGTCGGTCTACCTTTTCGACACAACCACCGGTCAGCAAATGGCAAAGATCACCGCATCCGATGCGCAAGCCGGCGACCTCTTCGGCAAGTCCGTCTCCATCTCAGGTAATATCGCCCTCATCGGAGCCCACGGCGACGACGATGGCGGAGATGATGCCGGTTCGGCCTACCTGTTCGACATCACAACCGGTCAACAAATCGCAAAGCTCGTTGCTTCCGATGCAGCTCCAGTCGATCTCTTCGGCCGATCCGTCGGGATATCAAACGGGAATATCATCGTCGGTGCATACAGAGACAACGCCGCGGGAACAGACTCGGGCTCGGCCTACATCTTTGATTTCGCACTCAACATCCTTCAGCAACCTCAGGGAACAATCGTCACTGTTGGCGATACCGCCGAGTTCAGCGTGCTGATCCAAGATGAGACCGGCATAGCCTTCCAATGGCGTCGCAACGGCATCGATCTCGCCGACGCCGACAACATCACCGGCTCCCAATCCTCAACACTCCAGATCGTCGCCACCGAAAACGACGAAGCCTTTTACGATTGCGTTATTTCTGATTTATTAGAATACACAAGCGATTCGGTTGTCCTCGCCGTCATGCCCGACCCCAACGCCTGCCTCGTCGATCTCAACAACGACGGCACCCTCAACTTCTTCGATGTCAGCCTCTTCCTGCAACTCTTCAGCGCAGGCTGCCCATGAGTGACATGAGTGACCCCATCCCACGAAAACAACACGCACTCGATTTGTGAAACATGCCAAAGAGCAAACCAAGACTCGAAAATGTCCCATCACACATCACGCGCAATCAATGCGCAGAGCGTAATCATATTCAGGTGATTTGAAACAAATCATCAGATTTACACACCCATTCGTCATAACTGCATGTATATTTTTCTGAAATCAGCTTTCACCCATTTTCAGAAAAGGACATCACATGCAAAGAACGACTATTTCAGTATTGACAACCGCCACCATTTGCCTTCTGGCGGGAAACGCCTTGGGTCAATCAACTTATGGCCAAGGCACAATAGATCGCCAAAGACCTCGACTAGATGATTCCACAATCGCCCCCACTACCAACGGCTGGCTCAATGACTCCCAAACTCCGCGATTTTGGGCGTGGAAACTCAATACGAGTGTGAACGACACATATAAGCACGCAAATATGCAACGATGGATTCAACACCAACTCTGGGGCTCATCGCTATCTGGTGGCACAATAAATACAACTTCACTCAGTCAACAAGCCCAAGTGATCGCCGATGAAATTGTAAACCGCTATAACTCGTCCGGAAATGATGCTATTGCCAATGGAGAATATGCGATATGCCTCCTGGGGCTTCAACAAATCGATCTCCACGATAATGCCCTTGATAATTTAAATGATTCAGTACTCCTATGGGATCGCAACGCGAGCCCACAAGATTGTAATCCGTGGTCTACATTTTTATCATATCCTGAAAGCCCCTCTAGGGCGTCGCCTTGGAGATCGAATGGAGTTGCCCTTGCTGATTCAGCAATTACCTATCTCACAGACCAGATTGTGGCCAAGGTTGCTGCTCAAGGAGTTACATTCCCCGCCCCGCTCCGCATTTTCTTCGACGAAGAACGCAATCGTCAACATGGTATGAGCAGTTGGGATAACTTAGGCGAGATCGAATCAATCGCTACCGACACTACACGACGAAGTACAGAAACGCTCTATGGAAATTACGATTTATGGGCATCCTCCTCGCCAACGGTTGCTTCAATAATCATCCAAAACGCCCCCCTTGCAAACTTCTTTGGATGGAACTCTGCCTGCACAAATTTTTCGCCAAATGTGCAAATCAACGCATCTGGAACAAACCCAGGATTCGACCATGAATTTTTCCCCATTTATAGTTTCTACAACAGCATGCTATTCACCTCAAATGATGGCACCCTTGGTGCGGCTATCGACCACCCATTGAATACTACTGCATGGGGCAACTTTAAATGGTCAAACTATGCAACCTCTGGCTACTACTCTCCCTCATACCCCCTTATCAGTCGAAGTAGACGAGGCGCTATCAATCCAGGCTGGGCAGCTCACGAAGGCTATGGGTGGTTGCAAAACTCTTTCCTTGGAACAGCGAACATCCAATCACCTGTTCTCTATCCGCCAAGCGACTACCAGGAGAGTGAGGTTGGTGATGAAACAGGCAGCGGCATTAACGAAACGGAAGGTGAAGCATGGCTCCGTCTCTCTCGAATGCAACTCGATCATGCGATATTCTCATTTACCGATCTCGACACGCTCAACATCAATGCCCCCAGACATATCGCACCTTGGGTCACTCGAGTTGGAACCATCGTGAGCCGTCCAAATATCGGAGACGATTTTGATATCACAACAAAAGACAATGTCCGTGATATTGTTGCACTAAGCAAGGCAAAAGGTGTCAACGAAATTCTTTTCTGGGGCAACCCTGGAGCTGAATTTTTAGGAAAAAAATGTGATAACACAAACGCAGATTCTCAATATAACTGGGATGCGACGAATGATCTACTGAGCCAAGTCTACGAATACACACTCAACCGTGTCTGGTTCAACACCGAAAGCAGATACCTCTCAGCCGATGATGTTGAATCAATGACCTTCAGCGAAGAGCACGCTCTCGACCTCAACCCAAGCACCAGTAGCGGAACTACAAAAGTCCAGTTCTCCGCAGAATTCGACATCGGTTCGATCACAACCCTCGGGGATCAATATACGGTTGTTAGCGAAGTGCTAGATGGCGGCGGCCCATGGGCGAGTGCCAGCTACACCCTCGATATCTATAACTATAAAACCAAGTCTTATCAAACGATCACTGACCTCCCTATCGAACGATACAGCAACTCAACCCGACGAACTGTCTTTAGTGATTCAGATTCCGATGGATATGCGAACGATTGGTCACGATCGTTTGACGATGAGGCCCTTGCCGGGATAACCACCGTCTACGACCGAAAGAAAATCAATGCGTGGAATAACTTCACATTACCAATTGGCTCAGCACAAATCAGCAACTACACCCAAAGCGGAAAAATGAAGGTTCGAATCACCGCAACCCACACCGCTCCAATCCCAGTTGGACAGTCAGACCCCCTCCGGGTTGACCTCGTTCAGCTCTACGAAACCGAGTGCGACAACAACAACATCACTGCCGCCCCTCAACCGCTCCTCGGCGACATCAACGGCGACCAGCAAGTTGATGCTACCGATCTCATGAAGTTCATGCAGGATTTCGTGTCGAATCCTTCTTCCGATCTTGACCTCAATAGTGATGGCCAAGTTGATATCAATGATATCAGAGCTATGAACAATCTCATCCGCGAATAGAGGAACACTCTTCCCAAATCATCAAAAAGGCTGCACCACAAGGTGCAGCCTTTTCTATTTTTGATGATTCTCTACTCAAAGATCCCCAGACTGCCTCGCCTCGGAATATCGCTTCAACGAATCCTCGATAATTTCATGCGCCCGCTCCGCAGGCTGAATCTCATCAACCTCAACCTGCTTGCCCTCGAGCTGCTTGTAGTCCTCAAAGAACCGCTTGAGCATCTTGAAAGTATGCTTGGGGAAGTTCTTGATCGTCTGGTATTCCTCGAACTCTGAGTCATTGATCAGCACCGAGATAATCTTGTGATCCGGGTGCCCGTCGTCGATCATCGTCATCACCCCGATCGCCCGCGACTCACAAATACACATCGTCGGCACCTTCTCCGCACAAAACACCAACACATCCAAAGGATCATTATCCTCCGCCAGTGTCTGGGGGATAAACCCATAGTTGGCCGGGTAATAAACCGCCGAACTCAGCACCCGATCAAGGCGCAGCATCCCCGTCTGCTTATCAAGCTCGTACTTATTGCTCGAGCCCTTCGGAATCTCGATAATCGAGCGAAAATGCGAGGGGAGTTCGAGTTCTTGGATACCGGGTCGGACATCGTGCCAGGGGTGAATCATGCCCAAGCCTAGACCCCCGATCACCGACTTCAACACCCCGCACCAACCTTGACGAATGATTGTCCTTTCGCCCACAAAGTTTGTGAATCGGCATACCCTATAACCATGCTCACACTCGACTATGCCAACTGCCTCTCCCCACGCGTAGGCCCCCACGGGCTCGACCCCGCCCGCGTCCACCCCGAAGGCGACCAAGCCAAAGGCATCGCCGCCCTCACCAAAGCCCTCAACCAATCCAAAGGCACAGGCTGGGAACGCTGGCGCACCCTCGCCGACGAGCCCATGCGCTCGCTCCACCTCAACGCCATCGAACCCCTCGCAACCAAGTGCAGAGCCAAGTTCGAGAACATCATCGTCCTGGGAATCGGAGGCTCAGCGCTGGGCAACATCGCCATCCAAGCCGCCCTCAACGAACCAACCTACAACCTGCTCCCCAAATCCGACCGCCCGGGCCCACGCCTCTTCGTCGTCGATAATATTGATCCATCGAACCTCAACTCCATCCTCAAGGTCTGCGATCCAAAGACCACCCTCTTCAATGTCGTCTCCAAGTCCGGCGAGACCGCCGAGACCGCCTCGCAGTTCATGATGATCCGCAAAACCCTCGAAGAAGCCGTCGGCAAAAACTGGGCCGAGCACATCATCGCCATCACCGACCCCGAAAAAGGCACCATGCGCACCATCTGCGATCAGGCAGGCATCACCACCCTCCCCGTCCCCGAAGGCGTCGGAGGGCGATTCTCTGTCCTCTCACCCGTCGGACTCTTCTCCGCCTCAACCTGCAGCATCGACATCAAAGCCCTCCTCCACGGCGCACAAGCAATGGACACCCGTTGCGCCAACGAAAACCTCGCCGAGAACCCAGCCGCCATGCTCGCCCTGCTCTTGGTCGAACTCGGCACCCGCAAAGGCAAAACCAACCATGTCCTGATGCCCTATGCCAATAGCCTCAAACTCCTGGGCGACTGGTACGCCCAGCTCTGGGCCGAATCCCTCGGCAAAAAGTTCGACAAAGCCGGCGAAACCGTCTTCACCGGCTTCACCCCCATCTCCGCGCTCGGCACCACCGACCAACACTCCCAAGTCCAACTCTACCGCGAAGGCCCAAACGACAAAGTCATCGGGTTCGTCGAAGTCCAAGACTTCGGCGACGACCAGAACCTCACCATCCCCACCGGCATGGGTGTCGAAGCCATCGAATACCTCGAAGGCAAACGGATGGTCGATCTCCTCAACGCCGAGAAACGAGCCACCGAGTACGCCCTGATCGACTCCCAACGCCCCAACTACACCATCAAGATGCCCAAAATCGACGCCCACCATGTCGGCGAGTTCATCATGCTCTGGCAGATCGCCACCGCCTACGCCGGCTCGATGCTCAACATCGACGCCTACGACCAACCCGCCGTCGAAACTGGCAAAAAAGCAACCTTCGGCCTCATGGGCCGAGCCGACTACAAAGACTGGCTCACCAAGGTCAACGACACACTAAGTGAAACCGAGTTTGTGGTCTGATCCATCTGCAACCGAACCCGGATGCATACGGATAGACCACAGGCATGCCCCAGCGTATAAAGGACAATCCGCCCCGATGGTTTATCCTCTCAGCAATGTTTTTGCTGATCGGAATACCAGTAGCCTTTTTTCTGCTGTCCTACCAAATTACATACCTCGACTATCGTACGGGTCGCGTCCGCACAAATCACATGGTCGCGGATTATCAATGGAAGACCACAATCCACGATACATGGGTTAGCTTCTATGCACCCAGTACCGTCAGTGCAGACTGGCATCTCATTGGATATCAAAATCAAAAACTACGACAAAGAATGGTCAACTCGAAAGGCGGAAAAATCGCCTTTCAAATTCGCTCACTCAACACTTTTCTGACGAACGCCCAAGCGAATCAGGAATCGAGAAAACTGGTCGCCCAGTTCATCATCCATCAACTCAACCAACCCGGCAAAGATGATAGAGACATCTTCGTGCTTGCAGATCGAAGCTTTGATTGCTTCTTTGACACCCTCCCCTTCCCAGAAGACCCCACGGATGAACTGACCACCGAAGAAGTCCGAGAGACAATCTGCTCTTGCACCACCCCCTCCGCCCCCTCTACAATCCCCCCATGAAACCCAAAGCCTCCAAAGCCATCCCCTACATCGCCGGATTCTTCCTCCTGCTCATCCTCGCCGGGTTCTCGCTCGGGCTGCGCACCAAAATCGAGTTCGACCCCATCAACGCCCAGATGAAAACCTCGAAATACATCTTCCTCCACCTCCCCATCATCCTTCATAAGCAAGAACTCTGGTTCTCCGATGGCACCGAGCTCCCCACCACCGACACCATCGACTGGCAGCTCATGCACGCCTTCCACCAGTCCGCCGCCGGCTCAGACATCAAACACACCCACTGGGGCTCGATCGCCGACACCATCATCCTCTGGGACGAACTCGATCTCGAGCCCGAGACCAAAGCCCAACTCGCCGAGCGTGTCCGATCCTTCATCACCTCCGATCGCCCGATCAAATCCATCCGCGTCTACCTCCTGCGCATCGACTCGATGCTCAAGTACGACATCGAGGCCTCCGAGTCCCCCCTGACCCCCGAACAGATCGACGCCCTCTTCGAAGAAGCCCTCATCGAGCCCATCGACGCCGAAGCCTCCAAAATCCCCGACCCCTAATCCCCAATCCCCAATCCCTAGTCCCTAGTCCCTAGTCCCCAATCCCCTCCCCATCTGGCACGCCATTTGTGTACCTCCCATCACGGGTGGCTGCTGTTCACGGATGAACAGGGCCAATGCCCGAAGATTGGACCGCACATGGACTACGGCTTACAGATCTCCGCATCAGGCGCACTCGCAGGGATTTACCAGCAAGACGCACTCACCAACAACCTCGCCAACGCCAATACCATCGGGTTCAAACCAATCCTCACCGGCACCATGCAACGACTCGCCGCCCGTGCTGAGGACAACCTCCCCTTCCTCCCCTCCGATACACTCCTCGAAAAACTCGGCGGAGGCGTATTTTCTGCGCCCGCAAGAATCAACTTTGCGCAAGGACCACTCGAAACCTCAGACAACCCCTTCGATCTCGCCATCCAAGGCGAAGGATTCTTCGTCGTCGGCGATCCCTCAAACCCATCGCTCACACGCGACGGGCGATTCACCGTCAATACCAACGGCGAACTCGTCATGACCACCTCAGGCACACCCGTCCTCTCTACCCAAGGGCAACCGATCAAAATCGATCTCGCACAAGGCCCAATCCAGATCCAAAACGACGGCACCATCACCCAACGCGGCGCACCGATCAACCAAATCCAGATCAGCGATGTCCCCAACCGCGATATCCTCGCCAAAATCGGATCAGGCATGTTCGCCTCCCAATCCGGCTCGCCCCTCACCCTCATCGCTGCGACCGGATCACTCAACCAATACATGCTCGAAGGCTCAGGAGTCAGCGAGATCGACGCCCTGATGCAAATCCAGAGCGCCTCCAAGTCCGCACAAGGCAACATCGGGATGATCGATCTCAAAAACCGGCTCATGGAACGAGCAATCAACACCTTCGGCCGACTCAGCTAACCCATAAGCAACTGACACACAAAGGATTATAAACATGGCCGTTCTCGCAATGCAGTCAGCAGCATCTGGGCTCAGAGCACTCGACACCCGTCTCGATGTCATCGCCAACAACCTCGCCAATGTCAACACCGAAGGATTCAAATCCTCAAGGGTCAACTTCGAAGACCTCCTCTATATCGAACGACAACAGCCCGGCGTCGAAAACGCCAACGGCGACCAACGCCCAACGGGGCTCTATGTCGGGCTCGGGGTCCGCGCCAGTGGCACACAACAAGACTTCTCACAAGGCGCACCCATCCCCGGAACCTCGCAGATGGACATGATGATCCAAGGCAAAGGGTTCTTCAAAGTCGCCGTCGAAACAGACCTAGGCCAAGGCGGCTTCGCCTACACCCGCATGGGCAACTTCACACTCAACGCCCAGGGCACCGTCGTCCTCGCCAACTCCGACGGGCGAGTCCTCGATCCCGTACTCACCGTCCCCAACAATGCAGAATCATTCTCCGTCGATCCTGATGGGCGAGTGTTTGTCCAACTCCCAGGCCAAGCCGTCCCATCGGAAATCGGACAAATCCAACTCACCAACTTCATCAACGAAACCGGACTCACCCAGGTCGGCACCAACCTCTGGACCGAGAGCGTCGCTTCGGGTCCACCAATCGAAGGCATCCCCGGAACCGATAACTTCGGCTACATCCGAGGCGGATCACTCGAGAGTTCGAATGTCGATCCTTCACGCGAACTCATCGACCTCATCCGCACCCAGCGCGCCTTCGAAATGAACTCGCAAGCCATCCGAGCCGCCGACGAAACACTCCAGTCCGTCACCCAGCTCCGTCGATAACCCCTTGCCAAACAAGCAATAAGAGCACCGCCATGCCTATCCAACGACTCATCTCAATCCTCCTCATCGCCATCGGAAGCATCGGGCTCGCAGCTCCCTTGGCGATGGGCAGCACACTCGATGAGCACATCACCACCGTCTCACTCCGCCCCACTGTCCGCCTCGCCTTTGATCATTCCCAACTCACCATCAACGACATCGCCATCATCGAAGGCCCGCAAGCAACTGCAATCAAAGCACTTCCGATACCTACCGATGCCCCGATCGCCTCTGGGCAGTGGACGCCTCTGGCTTGCAATACGGTCCGCACGCTGATCGAACAGGCACCGGGCGTGCAATCAGGATCAATCGTGATCTCCGGCGGCGATCTCTCCATCACCCGAAGACCAACCACCAAGCCCAACGCAGACAACACCCCATCTTCGCCCGCCTTACAACCCAAGGCAGCCTCAACCCTGCGCGATCAAATCGAACAATGGGTCTACACCCTCCCCTGGCTCAAAAGCACCCCCGAATCCACCAGAATACAGTTCTCGAACACCCAACGAGATCAGAACCTGCTCAACATCCCCACCCGCGGGCGAACCGTCATCCTCAAAGAGATCGGGCGATCAAAGAATATCAGCGTCGAAATCATCATCTACGAGCACGATCGGCTCATCACCGAAACCACCATCCGCTTCGAAGTCCAGGTCCAAAGACCCGTCCGGGTCACCACCGCCCTGATTATGCGGAGCGAACTCATCACCGCGGAAAAAACCGTCGTTGAAACCCGCTGGCTCTCGCCGATGGACCCCATCGTTGATCCGCAAGCCGCCCTTGGGCAGGCGAGCAAAAAATCCATCAACGCCGGGAGCCAGATCATCAACTCGATGATCGAGCAACCCCTCCTGGTCAAACGCGGACAAATCGTCTCCGCCCGAAGCCTCTCAGGACGCGTTTCGATCACCATGAGCGTCCGCGCCCGATCCAACGGGCGACTCGGCGAAATCATCGAACTCGAATCACGCGATCACACCCAACAGTTCACCGCACGCGTCGCAGGACCAGGACGCGTGGTGATTCTCAAAGACAAACCAATCGAGCCTCACGATGATTAACCCAAAACCACTCCACATCCTCCTCGCCTGCCTCCCCCTCTTCGCGACCCCAGCGCGAGGACAGAGCCTGTTCCTTGCGCAGGATACAGATACTGAAGACTCCGAGCCCGCGATCGAACTCAACCAGATCTCCGCGATCTTCATCGAAGGCCCAGAAGCCAGAGCGCTCAAAAAACATGACATCGTCACCATCATCATCGATGAAACCAGCTCACAGGTCAGTTCGCAATCGCTCAATACGAAAAAAGAGTACAACTCGGAAGCCACACTCGATGCGATCGTCAACCTGATGCAGCTCCTCGAGCTCCGCGCCCGTGCGGGTGACACCGCCGCGACTGATCTCATCGACCTCACCACCCGCCGAAAGTTCAAAGGCGAAGGTGACTACGAACGCACCGACCAGTTCTCCGCACGCGTCACCGCCACCGTCCTCGAAGTCAAACCCAACGGCACCATCCTCCTCCAAGCAACCAAACAGATCGCCAAAGACGACGAAATCTCGATCCTTGTCCTCTCGGGGATCATCCGCGAAGAAGATGTCACCGCCCAGAACACCATCCTCTCAAGCCAGATGGCCGACCTCAAAATCGTCCTCGAAAACACAGGCTCGCTCAAGGATGTCGCCAAGAAAGGGCTCCTCACCCGCATCCTCGACTCCGTCTTCGCCTTCTAAATCCCTCCCTTAAAAACCCATAAAAAACACCCTTCAACGGGTGTTTTTTTATACCCTGAACACCTCCCGACCCCCGCGATTCATTTGGCACGCCCTTCGCGTAGTGACCATCGGAAGGAATCTACACATGAGACGATGGATCGTCATTTGCTTCGCCACACTCACCCTCTTGGTCATCCCTGCGCACGCGGGCAAGACACTCCGCGACATCGCACGCGTCAAAGGGCAAGGCGCATCAGTCGTCCAAGGGCTCGGGCTCGTCATCGGGCTCAAAGGCACCGGCGACTCTGGCTCCGAACTCGTCATGGCGCGCCCCCTGGCGGTCGCACTCGAAAAGTACGGCAACCCCGTCTCCATCGACGACCTCTCCTCCTCCAAATCCGTCGCGCTCGTCATGGTCACCTGCCAGATCCCCCGCGCAGGAGCCAAAACAGATGACCAGTTCGATGTCACCGTCTCGGTCATCAACTCGGCCAAAAGCCTCGAAGGCGGCGTGCTCCTCGTCGCCCCCATGGTCGCCAATCCCAGACCCGGCGCAACCGTCTACGCCATCGCCCAAGGCATGCTCAGCGTCCCCAACCTCGACCTCCCCACCGTCGCAACAATCAGCCTAGGGGCGCAGATGCTGCGCGATGTCAACACCACACCCTCCATTGCAGGCTCGTTCGATCTCATCATCGACACCAACTTCTCCGGGTTTGCAGCCGTCTCGACCATCGCATCGGAAATCAACCAGCAATACCTCCTCACCGCCAATCGGCTCAACCGTTCGATCGCCGATCCCATCGACGCACGAACCATCCGCGTCTATGTGCCCACAACCGAACACTCCCAGCCCGCCTCGTTCTTTGGCGACATCATGCAGACCGACATCTCGAGCGCACTGCGAAAACTCCCCGCCCAAGTCCGGTGCGACACACGCACAGGCATCATCGTCGTCACCGGCGAGGTCATGGTCTCCCACGCGATCATCTCTTTGCCCAATCTAAGCATCTCCACCACCGCCCCCCCGGTGGCTGATCTGAATGCTCCGCCCGATGCTCCGCTGCCCCAAGCCCCGGAGAGTTCAAAGCTTGAAGATCTCATCACCGCTTTCGAGCAACTCGATCTCCCGCCGACCCAACAGATCGACATCCTCAGGATGCTCCACAAAACCGGCAAACTCCACGCAAAGCTCATCGTCGACGGGCAGGAATAAAAGCAGGAACACCAAAGGAACACACCATGAGCACCATCCCCAACACACCGTCCTTCCGCCCCAATACCCCTACCCCACTCAACCCGTTCAACAAGAACAAGCCGCCACACAAAGACACCGGCCCGCTCACCGATCCCAACGCCAACTCATTGGCCAAGGCAATCAAGCCCACCAACGAATCCGAGACCGTCTCGGCCGCGTCACAGGCAAGAGAAGCCGCCGAAGGGCTCGTCTCGACGACCTTCATCGAACCCATCCTCAAGCAGCTCCGCGAATCGAACAACACCCCCCCACCCTTCGGCCCAAGCAACGCTGAAAAGCAGTTCTCCGCCCTTCTCGATACCAAGCTCTCTGACGAAATCGTCAAGGCAGCCAACTTCCCGCTCGTCGAGCGGATCATCGAGAACATCCTGCGCAACGCACCGTCAGACGAACAAGCCTCCCCATTGCCACGCGCCAATCGCCCCCAGACCCCATCACTGGACATCAAGGGATAACCCCAAAGGGCTCGACCAATGAAACTCGCCGACCACACCCAGAGATCACGCACACAACGCCCCGCCGGGCGTGTGGGCACCCGCGCGATCAACACCGATCGGCTCGATTCAATGCTCGGGCAGCTCGAAGACGAGCATACCACGCTGCTCGAACTCGCCAAAGCCCACAAAGATGCCCTCTCCCACGCCTCGATTGAAGAACTCAACGAGATCACCATGAAAACCTCCGAGGTGCTCATGCGGATCGCACAGATCGAGGATACCCGCCGAGAGATGATTACCAAAGACTTCGGCTCGCTCGCCTCGCTCGATCAACTCATGGAGCACTTCAACACCCAAGACCAAGACCGGATCGGACAACGAAAGACCCGCCTGCGTGAACTCATCGCCCGGATCAAAGAAGAACAGGCCGCGGTGCAGGTCGCGAGCGAAAACCTCGCAAGCCATATGAAGGGGCTCATCAAGCAGGTCAGCGCATCATTATCCCACGCCGGGACCTACTCCCGCGTCGGATCCGTCAGCCCTTCACGCACCCAGGTCATCAGCTCATTGGACCTCGTCCAGTAATCCGAGAAAGGAGAAGCACATGAGTCTTACATCCACCATGCAGATCGCCCGCTCGGCGCTGATCACCTCCCAGCTCGGGCTTCAGGTCACCGCCCAGAACATGGCCAACGCGGCCAATCCCGGGTACACCCGCCAGATCGCGCTCCTCACCGCCCTGCGCGGGCGGGCATCGGATCCATACCAGATCGGCCAAGGCGTCGCGGTCAACGAGGTCCGTCGGCAGATCGACGATGCCCTCCAACGCCGACTCTGGAACAGCAACTCGCAAGAGTTCTCGAGCGCCCAGCAGCTCAATGTCCTCTCCCAGCTCGAAACCATCCTCAATGAGGGCACCGAGTTCGATATGTCCTCCGAACTCTCCAACTTCTTCAACTCCTGGACCGAAGCAACCACCCTGCTCGATTCGCAGGCAACCATCGTCAATCAGGGCAGCTCGCTCGCTTCGTTCATCCGCAACATGCAATCCGATCTCGTCGTCCAGCGCCAGCAGCTCGAAGAACAGATCGACGCCTCGGTCGTCCGGGCGGATTCGCTGCTTTCAGAGATCGCAAGCATCAACTCGGTCATCGCCTCCAACGAGATCGGCGACGCCGAAGCGGGCTCACTGCGCGACCGCCGAGACCAGATCGTCACCGAACTCGCCCAGCTCATGGATGTCACCGTCGTCGAGACCGACTCGGGCGGGTACGACATCTACTCGGGCTCGACCCCGATCGTCCAAGGCGGACGCAACCGAGGGATCGAAATCTCCCGCGTCACCGAGGGCGACACCCTCACCGTCCGTGTCGAGCTCTCCGCTGACTCAACCCCCCTGCCCATCACCAGCGGCTCAATCGGCGGGCTCCTCGCCTCGCGCGATGGCGCGATCGACGCCACGCTCGAAAAACTCGACGATCTCGCCTCCCAACTCATCTTCGAGGTCAACAAACTCCACGCTGTGGGTGCCAATACCGATTGGCTCACCACCACTTCGAGCAATCTCCAAGTCGGCTCCACCGACCAGACCCTCGCCCTCAATGATCCCAACAACGCAACCTTCGCCAACCTCCCCTTCAGCGCATCGAACGGCTCATTCACCATCAATGTCAGAAATGGAGATGACCCGGCCGATACCATGACATTCCCCGTTGATCTCGACGGGCTCACCAACGCCGGGCTCCCGGGATTCTCTGATGATACCAGCGCCGAGGATATCCGCGCCGCCATCGATGGCGTCGACGGCGTCAACGCCTCGTTCGATCCCTCAGGGCGACTTGTCATTGAAGCCGACCCCGGATTCTCCTTCTCCTTCGCCGACGACACCTCCGATGTGCTCGCCACGATGGGCGTCAACAGCTTCTTCGAGGGCACCAGCGCCAGCACCATCGGTGTCCGCGACAATGTCACCGTCATGCTCGGCAAAATGGAGGGCGACAAGTTCATCGCCAACGGCACCGCCCTGGCGATTGGCAACCTCACCGAAGAAGCAGCCGACGGGCTCGGCGGGTTGTCAATCTCCAAGTTCTGGGCCCAGCAAGCCCAAGAAGTCGCGGTCAAAACCAGCTCCGCCCGCACCAATGCAAACGCCGATCGGATTGTCCGCGAGAGCCTCAACGGGCAACGCGCCGCCGTCTCAGGCGTGAGCATCGACGAAGAATCAATCAACCTCCTGAGCTACCAACGCCAGTTCCAGGCATCGGCACAGGTCATCACCACCGCCCAACAGATGTTCGACACCCTCATTTCGCTCGTCTAGTTCTCACCGGCCTCGATCACCGTATCCCAGAGAGGGATCACCATGTCCACCTTCCCAACAAGCTACTCCCGCTCGCCAACACTGCTCTTCACGCAGAACTCGCTCAATGCGCTCACACGGACCAACTTCGATATCTCCCGGCTCAACGAACAACTCGCCACCGGGCTCGATATCCTCCGCCCATCCGACGACCCCATCCGAAGCTCCACCATCTCGATCCTCGATAGCCGACTCGAGTTCACCGACCAACTCCTCAAAAACCTCGAGTTCGCGGGCAACTCGCTCGGACAACTCGACAACGCCCTCGGCGACGCCAAATCGCTCATCGACGAAGCCTTCGGTATCGCTTCCGAACAGCTCTCGACCCCCAACGATTCTGAAACACGCGCAGGGCAAGCCGTCATCATTGATTCGCTCATCAACACCCTCTTCAACATCTCCAACACCGAATCGCTCGTCGGGTATGTCTTTGGAGGCTCGGCCCCGGGCACGCCTCCGATCGAGTTCACCAACGGCGGCTACCAGTTCGTCGGCGAACGAGGCGGGCTCTTCGCCGCCCTGGGCACCTCCTCGGATGTCCCCATCACCCTGGGCGCAGATAATGCCATCGGCGCACTTTCCAACCGAATCGAAGGATCCGTCGATCTTGACCCGCTCCTGAGCCTCGACACCCGCCTGAGTGATCTCAACGGCGCCCGCCAGCTCGGTGTCAACACCGGCGCCTTCAATATGAGCTTCAACTCGGGTGCCACCATCTCGATCGACATCAGCGGAGCCGACACCATCGGCGATGTCGCCGACACCATCGAAGCCGCCATCATTCAATACGAAACCGACAACGCCGTGACCATCCTCGGGCCCGGAGGCGTGGGTGTCTCAGGCGGAGCACTCGATTTCGACATCGCGGCCGGCGGCTCGCTCGAGTTCATCGACCCCGTGGGCTCAACCGTCGGGCTCGATCTGGGAATCGTCCAATCGCCAGTCGTCCCATTCACCCCATTACTGAGCTCCGGGCTCGATCTCAACCCCAATCTCACCTGGACCACCCCAATCGCCGACCTCACCGGGCTCGGAGGCTCGGCGCTCGATTCCATCGCCCTGACCTCGGCAGGACAGAGCGTCGATATTGACCTCTCGGGGGCCGCCACACTCGGCGATATCCGAACCCTCATCGAAGCATCCGGGACCGGCATCCGCGTTGAACTCGGCGAAGACGGAAGCGGGATCAATGTCATCACCGAAATCGCAGGCACGAGCGCATTGGCGATGTCCATCGCCGAAGTCGCCGGCGGCAACGACACCGCCACACTCCTGGGAATCCGCTCATTCGCTGCCGACACACCCATTTCAGTCTTCAACGACGGCAACGGCGTCGAAATCGCATCCGGAAACGCCGATCCAGCGCAAGACAACGACTTCACCATCAACCTCGGCGATGGATTCAAAATCCTCATCGACCTCCAACCAGCAGACATGGCCAACATCGGCACCGTCATCGCGGCCATCAATACCCAAGCAGACGCCCAGCTCACCGCTGCCGGGCGACCAACCACCCAGTTCGATGCCCAGCTCGGTGCCACAACCAACGGCATCGAGATGACCCAGAGCTTCCCATTGATCTCGGTCAACTCGCTCTCGATCTCCCCGGACAACTCACCCGCTGCCGAGCAGCTCGGATTGTTGGACTCCACCGCCTCGAACGGGGGCAACACACTGACCTCCCAAGACCGGGCAACCGTCCGCGTAAACAACCTTTTCAGCAATCTGCTCGACCTCGCAGAGGCTCTGAGGAACGACGACACGATTGGCATCGGAATTGCGTCAGGTGAGATGAAGGAATCCCTCGGCGACCTGATCCAATCACGGGCGCTCGTCGGTGGATATGCAAGAAGGATTGATTCAGAAGTGCTACGCCAAGAAGACAAGAAAATCTTTGACCTCGAGATCCGCAGCCAGCTCCGCGATCTCGACTACGCACAAGCGTCGTCAAGGTTCTCCCAGCTCCAGCTTCAGCTTCAAGCAACCATGAGCGTGATCGCCCAGACGCAGTCGCGATCACTGCTCGACTTCATCGGCTAGCCGATGGAAACACAGGCTCGAAGGGTGAAAACCCTCTGAGCAGATTGGATCGAGGTACTCGCTTGTCGGCCATGCGAGATACCAAGACAGGATGTCGCCCGGCTATGGAGGTCGGCGTCGATCCCGAACTTCACCGGCCGAAATGATCGGAGCGCACACATGGAAGTGCGGACCACAAGATTTGGGGTAATCGACATCGCGGAGGACCGCGTGATTACCTTCCCTAACGGGTTGCTTGGCTTTGGAGACAGGACCGCGTTCTGTCTGCTCCAGCCTGGCGACGACGCATGTTTCTTCTGGCTACAGAGTGTTGATGATCCTGATCTCGCATTCGTGGTCACAGACCCCACATTCTTCGAGCAAGATTTCTCCGTGCCCATCCGCCCAGAGCAGATGGAATCACTCAAAATCGCCAAACTCGAAGATGCACAGGTGTTTGTGATTGTGAACAAGATCGGCGATCAACTCACGGGCAACTTCCAGGGGCCCTTGATTATCAACACGCTCACAAAGGTTGGTGAACAGATGATTCTGGCGGACAAACGCTGGACCACCCGTCACCCGCTGATGCGTGTTGCATCGAACTCAACGCAAACGGCCACGGCCTGAGCGAACCGGCTCGATCACGCAGACTCGTTCTTGTGTACGCGCACCCGTTGCGCAGTGTGATCGGTCTATACACGATGACCCCGGGTTGAACGATCCAGGGTCTGAAGAACTCAACCTCCGGGTCCGCGAGCACACGCGGATACGAACCGAGAGCAAGGAGTGAACGCATGCTTGTGCTCTCAAGGCAGCGAGACGAAACAATCATGATCGGCGATGAGATTGAAATCTCAATCGTTGATATTCGAGGGGACAAGGTCCGCCTCGGGATCAACGCGCCGACCCGGATCGCCGTACACCGCAAAGAGGTGTACGAAGCGATCAGACGCGAAAATACGCAGGCAGCCAAGCTCGGAGCAACCGATCTCGACTCCCTGGCGCAAACAATCAAACCAGGACCCGCACGCCGTGCTCAACGCAACGACGAAAAGTCCACAACAAACATAAATCCCGCGGCTTCGCTCGGAGCGACCACGGTACAACCATTCTCATCATTGACATCATCATCGAAGTCACAATCTCACGACAAGGACAGCGCTTAAACCCATCGTCCCCACCTCGATGGGGTATGAGCAACGCAATCACGGAGGATTGCCATGACCAGAATCAACACGAACATATCAAGTCTGATCGCACAGCAACGGCTCAACCGTTCTGGAATCGATCTCCAGACCCGACTCGAGAGACTCTCGACCGGGCTTCGCATCAACCGAGGCAAAGATGACCCCGCCGGGCTGATTATCTCAGCACGGCTGGGCACCGACATCTCGAGCATCACGCAGGCCATCAAAAACGGCGAAAGAGCCAGTGCCGTCATCGCGACGACCGAAGGCAACCTCACCGAAATCACCGACCTGCTCAACTCGATCAAGGCGCTCGCCGTCGAGGCGGCAAACACCGGGGCAATCTCCGACGAAGAACGGGCTGCAAACCAGCTCCAGATCAACTCGGCGATCGCTTCGATCACACGGATCTCGAATACAGCATCCTTCGGCGGGCTCAAGCTCCTCAATGGATCGCTCGATTATGTCACATCAGGCATCGACTCGGCCGACATCTCGCAGGCGAAAATCACCGCAGCGAGTTTCATCAGTTCGAGTTCCATCAATGTCGATGTCGATGTCCTCTCATCCGCTCAAAAGGGCAACCTGTATCTCTCAGGAGATAACAGCGGCGTTGGCGGGGCAGACGGGACAATCCTCTCGAGCACAACCATCCAGATCCGAGGCCCAGAAGGTGTACGAGAACTCGTCCTCCAATCTGGACAAGCGTTCTCTGCGGTGGTCGCAGCGGTCAACGGCCTCACCGCCGTCACCGGCGTCGAGGCATCGCTTATCAACGGCACCGCCGCATCGGGGATGGCATTCAGTTCCGCTGAATATGGGTCAAACGCGTTTGTCGCCGTCAAACGGATCGATATCCCAGACCCTATATCCGACGGCAACTTCTCACTCGTGAAACTCGATGGAAACGAAGCAATCGCGACCAACGGCGTCCCTTGGGCAAGCTCGAGTCTCGTCGCTGCAGATCAGGATAACGGGGCCAATGTCTCGGCATTGATCAACGGCATCCTCGCCACCGGCGATGGGCTCAATATCTCAATCAACTCCCCAACCCTCGGGATGGAGTTATTGCTCAACGAAACCTTTGCCATCGATCCTACAATCGCGGCATCGACCTTCGACATCACCGGCGGCGGTGCACTCTTCCAGCTTGGTCCGGATATCACCGCACTCCAGCAGACCAACATCGGGGTGCAATCCACCTCGGCGGAAAATCTCGGCGGAGTCCTGGTCGGGGGCAATCTTGAGTTCCTTTCCTCGCTCACCACCGGGAATGTCAACTCGCTCGATTCTGCCAAGGGGAGAAGCGACTTCTCCGTACTTTCCAAGATCGTGGACAAAGCAATCGACGATGTCTCGATTCTGCGTGGTCGATTGGGTGCCTTCGAGCGAAATGTCCTCGATACCAACCGAAGATCACTCCAATCCGCCTTCGAGAACCTCACCGCAAGCCGATCCGTCATCCAAGACGCCGACTTCGCAGCAGAATCCAGTGCCCTCACCAGAGCGCAGATCCTGCAGAGTGCAGGCATCAGTGTCCTTTCACTGGCGAATCAGCAATCACAGCAGGTTCTCCAGCTATTGGGCTGATTCGCTGGCTCTTTGGGAGGAATCCTCCCCAACCATTTATATACAACACCCCCAACCCGCCGATCGGCGGTTTTTTTTCTTGCCCCCACGCCTGGGACTACCCCAAAGGGCGTGCTCGAGCGTCCGGATAAAGGGAACTACGCAGAAAGTGACAAGAAAATGAGAGCATGACTTCATCCGCCCCCGGTTTTCGTCGATTCCCCGATTGTTCGCTCAGGTGTGTATCTGATCGAGCACCGTTTCATGCGAAGGAGCAGTGAAACGGACAAGCCAATCCTGGCTTGGTGAAACCGGGCACAATGCCCGGAATCACGGGACTGCCGAGCGAAAAAAATCGTTTCGGCGAAAACACGGAGGTTGTCAGCTAATGAGTCGCATTAATACAAATGTATCGTCCCTGACCGCACAGCGCGTGCTGGGACAGAACAACAAATCACTCGGAACTTCACTCGAACGCCTCTCGACTGGTCTTCGGATCAGCCGTGGTAAGGACGACCCCGCGGGTCTGATCGCAAGTGAAAACTTGCGTTCAGAGAAGGCCGCGATCGGTGCCGCAATCGGCAACTCGCAGCGTGCCGACCAGGTCATCAACATTGCTGAAGGCGGTCTTCAAGAAATCTCGTCGCTCCTCACCGAGCTTCAGGGCCTCTTGACCACATCGGCAAACGGTGCTGGTTTGGCCGAGTCAGAAAAAGAAGCAAACCAGCTTCAGATCGACTCGATCCTCCAGACCATCGACCGTGTTGCGGGTGCAACATCGTTCCAGGGCACGAAACTGCTCAACGGCAACTTTGACTATAAGGTCAATGCTGTCGCCTCAGGTGTCTCCGATATCAATGTCCAAGGTGCCAAGTTCGAAGGAGCATCACTTGCAGTCAATGCGGTGATCACCCAATCCGCACAACAGGGCGGTCTCTTGCTCTCCCTCGGCGGAACAACACTCGACCTTACAAGTGCAAGTAGTTCATTCACGATCGAGATTTCGGGCAGCCTGGGCAATCGTGAACTTCAGTTCGCATCAGGTGAAACCATTGCCAACATCGCGACCGCAATCAATGGCGTTTCCGATGTCACCGGCGTCACCGCTTCGTACACCGCGACTGAAACTCGCCTTGCACTCGAAAGCACAGAGTTTGGCTCAAACGAGTTCGTCGCAATCGATGTGATTGACGAAGCTGGGCAAAATGCCGGCGGGGGCGGTGCCATCTATTCTTACACCACCGACTTCGGACTGACTACCAGTATCACCTCAGAAGGTCTTTGGAACGGAACCGAAGCAGCCAACGGTATCCGCGATGACGGCCAAGATGTTGGCGGCTCGATCAACGGGTTGCTTGCAACCGGTCGAGGCAAGGAACTCTCAGTCAACTCTGACTTCCTTGATGTTCAGTTCACCACATCAACCTCTGCTTCGCAGACACTGGGCAACCTCGCAGCCTTCACCATCACTGGTGGCGGTGCTGACTTCCAGCTCGCTGCGGATGTGAATATCTCAGGTAAGGTCTCCATCGGTATCGGTGATATCTCGGCTCGTAAGCTCGGTACATCATCACTCGGATTCCTTGACGACCTCGCTTCGGGCAAGTCCTTCAATGTGGTTGATGGCAACAACATCAGTACCGCACAGGACATTGTTTCTGAAGCAATCGATCAGGTCTCATCCACTCGTGGTCGCCTTGGTGCGTTCCAGAAGAATGTGGTTGGTGCAACCATCCGTTCGCTCGGTGTTGCACTCGAGAACACCACTGCTGCTGAGTCTGTCATCCGTGACACCGACTTCGCAAGCGAGACCGCAGCATTGACCCGAGGCCAGATCCTTGTTCAGGCTTCGACCAATGTCCTCTCGCTGGCAAACCAGCAGCCACAGCAGGTCCTCGCCCTCCTCGGCTAAGACCCGCTCCTTCAACTCAAAGAGCTGACACTCCCGCCCCGGATCTGAAATGACCCGGGGCGTTTTTATGCCCTGTTTTTGCCTCAATCTCCCCATCGAACCGATGAATACTCCGTGCCCAATGCCTCCCAAACCAGAATCAACCAACTCACCGAGCCGATGAAAACACATCGCCGGGCATTCGTCATCTTCCTCCGTATCGAATGCGGGCTCATGCCCGCCTCCATCGAAGCCTACACCCGAGATCTCGAATCCCTCATGCTCTTCCTCCAAGCACGCGACATCAACGACATCAAAGACACGCCACCCGACGCGCTCATCGCCCATGTACGATCCATGACCGCAAACAAAGGCTACGCCTCGGCCACCATCTCAAGACACCTCGCCACCATCAAAATCTTCTTCCGCTGGCTCCTCGCCAATGGCAAAATCGAAAACAACCCCGCCGACCACCTCGACCAACCAACCAAGTGGAAAAAACTCCCCGGAGTCCTCACCCCAGGACAAATGCGCCGGCTCCTCGAAGCGCCGTCCCCACCCGAAAAACCAATCAAAGGCATGCCTCCACTCTGGATGCGCGATCGCGCGATCCTCGAACTCATGTACGCCTCAGGACTCCGCGCCTCTGAGGTCGGGCAGATCGGCAAGATGGACATCCTCGAAAAAATCGGCGTCGTCCGCGTGCTGGGCAAAGGCGACAAACACCGGCTCGTCCCGATGGGCAAGCCCGCGATCAACGCGCTCGACACCTACATGAACCAGTGCCGACCGCTGCTCATCACCGCCGAACGCGCAGGCGATCGACGCGAACAGGGCAAACTCTTCCTCTCACGCACCGGACGCCCCCTCGAGCGCGTCCGCGTCTGGCAGATCGTCAAGCACTGGGCCAAGATCGCCGGGCTCCCCAAGACCCACCCCCATATGCTCCGCCATTCCTTCGCCACCCACCTGCTCATGGGCGGGGCCGACCTGCGAATCGTCCAAGAACTCCTCGGCCACGCCGACATCACCACCACCCAAATCTACACCCATGTCGATCGAACCAAACTCCACGAAACCATCCGCACGATGCACCCCAGAGGCTAAAACGCCCTGCGATCACCCCAATCAAACAACCGCCCCCCGCATTCAATTTTGTAATAAATGACGATCCGCATTGATTCCCCCGCCGATTTCCGGTACATTATACACTGGATTTCATCCCAAACGCCCACAGGGAATCGCCCATCGTGGACGACACGGGCACAAGCACATACCCAATCATGTGCTGCGGGAGAGATCCATAGTGGAGAGAAAGACATGAAAAGAACACTGATTTTCGCAGCCATCGCTGCCGCTGCAACACTCGCAAACGCAAGCGACATGGTCAACCCCGGAGTGATCTTCGGCTCAGGAAACGCCAACGGTGACTTCACCATCGCAACCGGAGGCGGGATCGAACTCGGGCTCCGCGCAAAGAGACGGTACAACTCCGCAGGTGTACCCGACGGCGTCACCAACTACGACGGCGTAGATTCCTACACCTTCAACCCCGCCAACGGCAACCCACCCGCCAACCGCGCAATGTGGAACTTCGAGTTCTCCATCAACTCAGATGTCGCCGGCACCACAGGCAGCAACCTCGCTGCCTTCACCTATGAACTCGCCATGTTCACCGTCGGCGCCGATGGCACAGACATCAACGATGCACTCGCATTTGATCCCATCAACACACTCTACGCAGACCACTCCATCGGCGACAACTCAACCACCTCCGCAACAGACTCCATCGCAACCAACGCCACCAACTACGCAGACCTCATCACCAACAACAATGTCGCTCAAAACTCATGGAACTACGGCTTCTTCAACGGCGCAGGCTCCGGCGCACTCGAAGGCATCAACCCCGCTGCCAAGGGCACCTACATCGTTCGCCTCACCGCCTTCGATGAAGCAGGACTCGAAATTATCTCGACCGACATCTATGTCACCGTCGTCCCCCTCCCAACCGCTGCCTTCGCAGGATTGGGGCTCTTAGGACTGGGCGCGGGCGTCCGCACCATCCGCCGACGCGGCTAAAACAACACCCCAACTCCTCAACCGCCCCAACGCTTTCGGGGCGGTTTTTTTTACGCCTAGCCCCCTCGCCGCTGCACACCAACCCCAGAATCTGCTATCGTGGTCGTTCATTCAATGCTGACCATCGCCCGGAGGTGCCCCATCGACCCCAACGCCCAAAAAATACTCGCCATCGCCCTCTACGCCGCCATCCTCCTCGCCATCGGCTACTTCGCCTCCAAAAAGATGCACGACATCAAAGACTACTTCGCCGGCGGCAAGAACATGGGCTTCCTCGCCGTCGCATTCTCGGCGAGAGCAACCGGAGAATCCGCATGGCTCCTGCTCGGACTCACCGGCATGGGCTTCGCACTCGGCGTTCAAGCATTCTGGGTCGTCCTCGGCGAACTCGTCGGCGTCGCCGGCGCATGGCTCTTCATGGCCCGCCGATTCAAACGACTCACCGACCAATACGACTCCATCACCGTCCCCGACTACCTCGAATCTAGGCTCCGCGATAACTCCCACGCCCTCAGAATGGTCGCCGCCTGCGCGCTCCTTGTTTTCGTCCCCATCTACGCCGGATCGCAAGTATTCGCCTCGGGTGGCGCATTCAACAACTTCCTCGGGTGGAACCACTACTGGGGCGCAGCCTTCGGCTTCGCCATCGTCCTCATCTACATCACCCAAGGCGGATTCACCGCTGTCGTCTGGTCCGATGTCTTCCAAGGCTCACTCATGTTCCTCGGGCTCGTCGCCCTCCCCATCGTCGGGCTCATGGAAATGGGAGGCGTCACCAACATCATCGACACACTCAAATCCATCGACCCACACCTCCTCGCACTCCACGGCCCAGGCGAAGCAACAGACGGCATCGTCACGCCGGGCACCGGAGGATGGACAACACTGAGCATCTACCATGTCATCGGGCTCTCGGTCATCGGGATCGGATTCTGGGGCTCCCCACAAATCTTTGTCCGCTACATCTCCATGAAGAGCGAGAAATCAATCCTCCCGGGCACCATCACCGCGGTCATCTGGACACTCCTAGCCGATTCGGGCGCAGTCCTTGTCGGCATCATCGGACGGGCATTGATGAACGACCAGATCGCCCTGCCCGACAAAGAAAGCGTCCTGCCTCTGATGTCCGATGCCTATCTACTCCCCTTCATCTCCGGGCTCTACATCGCGATGGTGCTCAGCGCGATCATGTCCACAATCGACTCGCTGCTCGTCCTCGCCTCGTCCGCTGCGGTCCGCGATTACTGGCAAAGAACACGCCACCCGGACATGGATAACGCCCGCCTCATGAATATGAGCCGCCTACTCACCCTCATCCTCGCCCTCATCGCCTTCATGGTCGGCATCGGGCTGCTGATGCACAACAAGGACAAGCCGATCTTCTGGGTGATCCTCTTCGGGTGGTCCGGCATCGCCGCCACCTTCTGCCCAACCATGATCCTTTCACTCTACTGGCCCAAGTTCACCGCGCGCGGCGCCATCGCGGCAATGATCGCCGGGATGCTCAGTGTCCCCTTCTTCAGTTTCCTCGCCGGCAGAATCCTCGAATCCCTCGGCCAAGAGGACTACGCCTCCTACCTCTCCAAACTCGATGTCATCCTCCCCTCATTCATCATCGGCTTCACCGTCGCCATCGTCGTCTCACTGCTCGACAAAAAAGGCCAAGCCAAACTCACCGGCGTCAAAGAAGACCTCAACTTCGCCAAAACAGGTAAAAGCTAACCGGGTGCCACGACTCGCCGTCCCCGGCGCAGTCGTGTCTTCGATGATTCCCAACGCATTGCCACGCTGATCTGAGCACGCTATGATTTCAACAATCATTGAAACCCAATAGCCGAGCCATCAGTATGTCCACCATCTATCAGCCCCTCCCCGAGCACCCAACCCTCGACGCCACCGACCCCGGGCTCCTCGCTGCCATTGCATCCGGCCACGCCCGCATCACACCAGAACAAGCACTCGAACTCCTCACCAACGCCCCCCTCCACACCCTCGGGCGATACGCCGATGCACGCTGCCGCGAACTTCACGGCGATCACATCCGCTCCTACATCATCGACCGCAACATCAACTACACCAACATCTGCACCGCCAAGTGCATCTTCTGCGCATTCAAACGCAAAGGCGACGAGCACGACGCCTACACACTCGAATACGAAGAACTCTACCAAAAAGTCCAAGAACTCTCCGACATCGGAGGCACACAAATCCTCATGCAAGGCGGCATGAATCCAAACCTCACACTCGATTGGTACCTCAACCTCCTCGCCGGCATCCGCGAACGCTTCCCCCATGTCAATATCCATGCGTTCTCCCCGCCCGAACTCATCGAGTTCGTGAACTTCTTCGATCCCCCCGGCAAGACCCTGATCGACAAGGTCCGGTGGGTCCTCATCAAACTCAAAGAAGCCGGCATGGGCTCACTCCCCGGCGGCGGCGGCGAAATCTTCGCCCCCGCGGTCCGCACCAAGATCGGCATGGGCAAGTGCGATATGGAAGCATGGCTTCAAGTCATGTACGCTGCGCACTCCCTCGGCATGTTCACCTCCGCCTCCATGATGTACGGCCACATCGAGGGCTACGCCGATCGCATCCACCACATGCACCTCGTCCGACACTGGCAGGACAAAGCCATCGCCGACTTCGGCACCGGCGAAATCCCCGACCAAATCGCAGGCGACCCCACCGTCAAAAACCCCGAAACCGGAGGCCACTACCTCGGGTTCCACGCCTGGCCATTCCAGCCCGACCACACCTCGCTGGGCCGACTCCCCCACTACCCCACCCAAGAAGACCTCGACAACGATCTGCCATTCCCGGGTGATGTCGTCGCCCAACTCGACGGCTCGGGCACCAAAGAACTCGATGAACGCTTCGGCCGCCGACTCCGCCTCGCCGGCGCAACCGAATACCTCCGCACACAAGCAGTCTCGCGCCTCATGCTCGACAACATCTACACCATCGGCTCATCATGGGTCACCATGGGCCCCCACATCGGCCAAGTCGCCCTCCAGTTCGGCGCAAACGACATGGGCAGTGTCATGATGGAAGAAAATGTCGTCTCATCCGCCGGCACAACCTACTGCCTCGACGAACCCGTCCTCTGCCGACTCATCCGCAACGCCGGATACATCCCCGCCCAGCGCGACTCCAAATACGACATCATCAAAGCCCACACCACCCCAAACTCCCCAGACCTCGGAGTCAAAGACTGGTCCGAGCACCGCACCAAACGCCTCCACATCGAAACCACCAAGCCCGAGCCCAACGCCCAGCTCACCGTCGGCGCGAGCGACTAATCCGCACCATCCTGTCTTCTATCGACACCGAGATTCTCAAGTTTTCCATTGAATCCTCACTCAACTCTGGTATCCTCAATGCTCACGAGGAGGAGAGACCCAATGAATATGTTCCCAGCCGCCATCCCCTGCGCACTCTTGACATGCGCATCCATCACCAACGCCGAAGTCGTCTATTCAGGCTTAGACTTCACCTACGAATACGCCGGGTTCGGCGATATCAGTCTCGAAGAAAACCAAGACCGCATCACCGACAATGTCTGGCTCACCCGCGCCACCAATCGCGGGCTCTTCAACATCGCCCAAGAACCCTCCTACCAAGGCTCAGGCTCAGGCGGCCCATCCCCAATCGGCACCATGTGGGCCTATGGCACCACCGCAGACTACGACACACTCACCTACACCACATGGGCCGCCTTGCACGACGGCTCGCCTCCAACGCTCGTCAACCAAAATGTCGTTGTCTACCTCGAAGACGATGACATCTACATCGACCTCATGTTCACCGCATGGGGCGAAGGCGGCAGCGGCGGCGAGTTCAGTTATGTCCGCTCAGTCGTCCCCGCACCATCAACGGGCGCACTGCTCATCCTCGCCGGGCTCGGCGCATCACGCAGAAGACGCTAGATAGCCAGCCCATCAAAGCCGCTCAAGGCTTTTTCTTCTTCGCCTCTTTGTGGAACACAATCCGCATCGAAATCTCAACCACCGATTCCGGATCCTTGCGATCAAGCGCATCAATCTGCTTGCCCTTCGCACGCCATTGATACACCGCGCTCATCAGAGGCTCATCGACCCCCACAACCCCCGTGTCATACACACGACGACCCTCTTTGAAAAAATACGCCTTGCTCACCCGCCCCCTCGCGTTGAACCGGATCATCAACACCGGATTCCTCGGCATCTCCGTAAACCGAACCGACGCCGGGAACTTGGGCTCGACCGTAATAATCTCAAGCCCCTTGCCCACGATCGGCTTGTTGAGTTTGCTCGCATCCACCTTGATCGCCCGCTTGATGATCGACGCCGCCGACTCCTTCTCCGAAACCACCCCCGCCTTGCCCGCAGTCTGAGGCGACACCGCTTCCGAACTCGCTGCCGGCTTCGCAGCCGGGCGAACCTCATCCGCCGGATCTACAGGCTGCGAATCTGAAGCCTCAACCGCCTCTTCAACCGGCTTTTCAACAGACTCCTCGACCAACTCTTGAGCCGTTGACTCCGCCGGCTCATCCACCGCTTCAGGCTGAGCCTCGATCACCACCGGCGCAACCTCATCGGGCTCAACAACAAGTTCCACCTGCTCAGGTATAGGCTCGGCCACCGCCTCAACCACCTCTTCAACAGGTTCTTCAACCGGCTCTTCCACCGGCTCAGGCTTCTGCTCAACAATCGGCTCTTGCACATCGACCACTTCTCGAATCGGCTCATGGATCGGTTCAACAACCGCCTCCTCAAACCGCTCCATCGGCTCAACCTCAGGCGTAGGCGACACCGCAACAGCCCCGTCCCCCACCTGCTTGGTAAACGCCGCCTGCTCAACCTCAGCCACCGGCGCATCACCAACCTCCGGCTCCTCCACAACCCCAAGCCAGTTGATCGAAGCCCGCGTCGCCTCTTGCGCACCCAGATGTACCTCATCGGGCTTAGGCATCGCCGACACCGCCGGGTCCAGCTCAATCGACCGCCCGCTCGAATCCAACCCATGCGAAGCCGATCCAAAGTATCGCCCCGCCTCAACACCAACCCCAAGATGAACCAACAGACTCACCACCGCCCCGATCACAAGCGTGATCGTCGAGACCCGATGCCGGGAAACATTCGATGATGGTACAGTTGCAGTGCTCATGGCGTCGGTATCACATCCTCCATCCCCGAATCCCCCTCGGGTTGCCGATGCCCAATAATCGAAAACTCACCAAGCCCCGCCCCCGTCAACACATCAGCCAACCCGATCATCACCCCCGCCGGCGAATCCGTATCCACCGCCAGCACCAACGCCCCCTCCCCAAACTCCTGCCTCAATGCCTCGACCCGTTCAACCACCCCATCCATATCTACAGCCTCCGAGTTCACAAAGATCGCCCCCGTATCGGAAATCGCGACCGTAATCGGAATCACCGATTCCGCGCTCCGCCCAGACCCAATCTCAGGCAGATTCACATCAAGCACATCGGCCCGCACCATCAGCACCATTGTAAACACAAAGAAGGTCAACAACAAAAACACCACATCAATCATCGGCGTCATCTCAATATGCACATCGCCCGACATCCGTCTCACCCTACGCATCATGAATCCTCCGCCTTGCGAACATACGACTTCCCACCCCACTGCGTCGGCGTCCCCCGCACCAAATCACGCGCAGCCGCCTTGAAAATCCGCCCCGTCAAATACGCCCCGATCATCGCCCCCCACACATCACGCAACGGGCTCCGACCAAGCCGATACACCGACCCCACCCCAATCAACCACCCAATCACCCCCGCAGCCCCAATCACCACCCCGCCCCACCAACTCCCCGAATCACCAAACAACGCGCTCAACACAATCAACCCAACACTCCCCATCGGCAGCCCAATACAAAGCATCGGCGTCCGGATCGCATACCGCTTCAATCGACGCACCTCACGATTCGCCGACTCCGTATAAATCCGCTTCCACCCCCGCACATACTCCTCCCAGTTCTCATACATTCGGCACTTGAGCATATTGTCAGCCAACAACAGCCCCCCCCGACGCCCATCACGCATGACCCGACGCGAAAACGCAATATCCTCGAGAATCGCCCCCCTCACCGCCTCATGCCCACCGATCGCCTGATACGCCTCACGCGTAAACATCATAAACTGCCCATTGGCAAACGCCCGCCTCTGCGCCCCATCACAGTTCACCCGCAGCAACGGAAACTGCCTCGCCAGCTCAAACGCAGTCATCGGCTGCACAATCCGCTCAAACCAACTCTGCGCATTCAGGGTCGAAAGCAGACTCAAAAAATCCAGCCCCCGATCATCAAGCAACGCCACACACGCCCGTACACACGCCGGATCAAGCCAGGTATCCGCATCCGTAAAGATCAGCACCTCCGCCGACCGCGCATGCTCGGACTGCTCATACCCGCTATGCGCAGCATGCACCTTGCCCGCCCAATCCTGCGGACATTCCACAATCTCCACAATCTCGAACCGAGCATCATCCCCGATCGCACTCCGCGCCACCCCCAGCGTGTCATCCGTGCACCGATCCAACGCCAGCACCACCTTAAGCCGATCGTAATCCTGCTCCTTGAGCGATTCGATCAGCGTCGCGATGTTCCCCGCTTCATTATGACAAGGCACCACCACACACACCCGTTGCGTCGGAACCGTCGTCTCAGAAAGCCCGATCCCATCGCGAGCCGTGGGCAATCCTCTCCGAGTCATCGACACATGCACCGCCACCGCGAGCCAATACGCCGCCGACCCGATCGAGCACCCGATCAAGACCACAAAAACAACATCAAGCAAAGTTTCAAACATACCCCCAATCCTAGGTCAAGCACGCCACCGGGCAGCGCGATACCATCAACACCATGCCCGACCATCCAACCCCATCCACCCCCCCATTCCGCGTCTCTGGGCCAGATTCCCCTCCCCACCCCTCGCCGCCGACTCAACCAATCTACGAAATGTCCGTCGCCAACTCCCGAGCACTCGACCACCGCGCCACCACCGACTTCGGAATCCCCTCGATCCTCCTGATGGAAAACGCCGCCATCGCCATCGCCAACCACGCCCTCGACCTGCTCAAATCCGCCCGCTCCCAATCCATCCTCATCGCAACAGGCCCAGGCAACAACGCAGGCGACGCCTTCGCCGCCGCCCGACACCTCGCCACCCTCGGCTGCCCCCCCACCATCGTCATGACCACCCCCGCCGAGCACATCACCGCCGATGCCAAGATCAACCTCGACATCATCACCAAGATGAACATCCCCACCATCGACGCCCAAACCTACCTCGAATCCGCCCCCCCTCAACCCGGGCTCATCATCGACGCCCTCTTCGGCACCGGCCTCACCCGCCCAATCGAGGGGATTGCTCAACAACTCATCACCCACATCAACGCCGCCCGAGCATCGGGCTCGCTGGTCCTCGCCGTCGATGTCCCCTCCGGGCTCAACGCCCAAACCGGCGAGCCGATGGGCGACGCCGTCATCCAAGCCGACCGCACCCTCACCTTCGCCGCCCTCAAAGACGGCTACCGCAACTTCAACGCCCAACCCCACCTCGGCGAAGTCCACATCGCCCCCCTCGCCATCCCAACAGACCTCCTCAAATCCCTAGGCACCCAAATCCACCACCCGCATGATCGGGTAGAATAAGCCCTATTCATGGGTGCTTCGGTCTCCTATTTTTAAAATCAAAATTATCTATCAATGAACAAACACTGGCTGCCTCGATCTGGTACGATCCCAAAGAGGAATCTGCTTGGAATCCAACTGTGCGATTTCAAAAAGAGAAGACTTAGAACCAAACCGATAGGAGAATAATAAAATGATTGCGAACTGTTTATCTTTTCTAAAAAGGGCCACGGTTTCAACGGCTATTTCTTTAGCCGTATGTGCGCCTGCTTACGCGCAAAGCGTGTCCGATTTGTATTACAACAGTCTTGACGCGACGACGAAATCTGAGGCAGCGACATTTGTGCAGATGTATGCCCAGCTATTAGAGACAGGCGTGCCTGCAACAGGTGCGGATACCTTTGCGTATACAGATCTGAATGCAAATACGCCATTGTTTTCGCCCTATATCGGGTACATGCGAACACTGGCGGATATTTATGCCAAAGACAAAGAGTATATCGGGAATGATGTGACTCCGTTGATGATTGTCGATTATGCTTTGAATGGCAAAATCACTACATCTATCTCCGATCCAACAGCTACGATAAATCACCTCGTTGCCGTTGCAGAATCACAAAGTGCAGGAGCTACTGTCGAAAGTGGCAGTGTCGTATCGAGCGGAGTGGGAACCAAAACTGTTGTCTCAAACACGGTGTTCTTTGTGTCGCCAGATCCTGCCCCAGCTCCACAGGATTGGATGGATGATTTATTCAGCTACTCAAGTGCCGTCGCTTCAAGTTTTAATCCTGCGGATGATGTGCAAAACTTGCTGCTTGGGCAGCCTACAAATGCTGATATTTTGGCAAGCAGCATTTATGATTGGCTTGAGGCATTTGTTTCTGAAGACGAATTCTTGGGTACATATGTCATCCATTCTGCATTTGGAAAATTCGGTGCTTTGCCTGTGGTTGTCATCTCATATGAAGACGGGTATTTGTTTGCCAATGGCATGACCGGTGCTGTTTCAGGGCCATATTTGTACGATGACGATATGGACACCAAATCATTGCTTGACAATACCCCGGAATTTGTTTCGACTTCTTCATTTAGTAATGTAGATTTTTCTGGAACATCAGTGGGGGTACTGCGCCCAAAGAGATGGAGAAATATTTTGCCTGCCGGCTATGTCCCGGATCCAAGCTGCACACCAGCTGGTTGCTGGACGCCAAGGTCGCCTGCTGGACCAACAGGCATCCCACGCTACTCATGTACGACCACTGCAAGAGGAAAATGTAAATGTATAGCCAATGGGAATTTCACAGACACAGCAACCCCTCCAGGCCCAGATATTCCAGGACGAATTACATGTATCTATCCACAGTCACCTCCAGGTGAGTGCAACTCTAACGGTACTCCGCCAGCAGGTATTCCCGGTGCATCGTGTACCACACGGTACTATCACAATAAATAGATTTATTAAGTTCAAGCAATTTACGCAACTAACCGCCGATCTGGCGGTTTTCTACTTTAGGGGTACACATATGAGCAAGCTCTTATTGTCAGTCGTGACGGTGCTAGCGTGTTTGGTTATCTACTCCAGCACCAACGCTGTCCTGTGGGGTTATTTTCTCGATTATATTGCTCAGAGCCATCATGGGACGGTCAAAAATTCGGATCTTTCACCATGGATTCAAGATCTAGCGAGTGCTTGGTCAAGCGATCTCATTTACTCCGAAATTGATCCGGTAACAAGCAGCCTTGTCCATTTTCCCTTGGGTATAACGATTTTCAGGGATGCTTTTCTTCCACAAGGGAATCTGTGGATGATGATTGGTCTCATCGCTATTGTCTGGGCCGGAGCCTACGCTGTTCCCCTAGTTGCTAATCGCTTCTCTGCATCAACCAAGCACACAGGCTTGTCAGCTGATTTCATGCATTCGCAAGGAATTCGTCAGCATTTGCAGAGAATACAAAGCCGTTCAACTCTGTTGGCCTTTGCCTTTGCACCTCTTATTACCCTAGGTTCTTGGTATATCACATATGACCGAGTCCAAAGCACTTGGACAAACCTTGCAGGCAATACTCGATACGCAAAATATCTCAGCGAATCATTTTATCCACAAACGACAGAATGGGTAGCTATTTTTACACTGCTATTTATGATTTGTGGATTTCTCATAGTTTTTAGGTCGAATCGGTTTATCAAAAAAATTCCTGCAAAAGATCGTATTGCTCATCAGCAATTCTGTCCGAACCGCAGATGTCGATATGAGGTGAGCCAGGAAATATCTATATGTCCTGAATGCGGTCTTGATTGGAAGAGGGCCGTCACTGAGCCAGAAGTTCCTGTCAAAAAAAATCGCATTAAGAGACCCGGAATAGCGATAGGAGTTCTGATCTCATTGACTATTGCTGTAATTCTTATTCGCAGCCCAAATCAACGCTATTTTTGGCATAATTGGCTTACGCTTAGGGCTGAACGATTTACACAGCAGCAACTTTATCTCGCACCAAATCGTCCCATTCACCTTGAATGGAACAATGATCAAGTTTGGATAGCAATTGTCGAAATTGATCCAACTAACCCAGATGCGGGGTATCGGATTGTTTTCAAAATCAATGACCAATTGCTCGATATGTTTTCAAACACAGATGATGAGTCGAGTTTTATCGAATTCAATGGTGCCAAGGTCATCAAGATGGAGGGGCAATTCTATGTTTCAATATCACCACCGGCAACTCCCTATATCACGATACCCATTCTTGTCAGACCAGATTATGTCAGGGGTTTTCCAAGTGGCATACCTCTTTCTGAGGAAGCTCAAATATTCCTTGGACAGGCAATGAGAACGCCATAAAAAAGACTTACTGAGCACCCCATCCCCATCATACCAACAAATCCTCCCCCGGAATCCCTCCCCCCGCTCGCTTTCTCCCCCTCCCCCTCCTTCAATTGCGCACTCAAACAAAGGCACACACCATGCGCATCGAGATGGAACTCGCACGAATACTCATCCGCGAACTCAACCCAGCCCAGCTCATCGAACTCCGAGAAGTCGGCGTTGAGCCAGCACGCGCGCGATCATTCCCCATCGTCATCGGCATCTCCGAAGCCATCGCCATCGACCGCCGACTCTCCGGCGTCGAAATCGGGCGGCCCATGACCCACGACCTCCTTGCCAACACCATCGAACAACTCGGCGCAACACTCGACTCCATCGCCATCACCAACATCATCGAAGGCACCTTCTACGCCACCCTCAACCTCACCGACCACACCGCCCAGCAAATCGAAATCGACGCCCGCCCCTCCGACGCAATCGCCCTGGGCATCGCAGGCCAAGTCCCGATCTTTGTCGATGAATCGGTGATCGAACACGCGACCCTGCCGCCGATGGATGACTTCGAGAACCCAGATGGGTTTGAATAACTGAATCTTGTATAGATGGATTTGAATACATGAATACCGCATCAGAATCAACAAACCCCTTCACCACCGGCGCCCACGCCCCGCGCTATCTCACACACGAAATCCCCGGAATCGGAGGCACCCTCAAAGCCCGCCCCCAAGACTTCCTCGTCGAGGAAATCCCTCTCTATGCCCCGGCTGGCGAAGGCGAGCACATCTTCCTCTTCGTCGAGAAGCGAGAACTCACCACCCTCCAACTCCGCGACGCGCTCTCGCGCCATTTCAAGGTCAAACGCAACGCCATCGGGCACGCCGGGCTCAAGGACAAGCACGCGATCACCCGCCAGGTGATCTCCATCCACACCCCCGGCAAGACCCCCGAAGACTTCCCCAGTTTCATCCATGACCGCGCCAGTGTGCTCTGGGTTGACCTGCACACCAACAAACTCCAACGCGGACACCTCGCGGGCAACCGGTTCTCGATCAAGGTGCGCGATGTCGATCCACTCGCTGTCCGCAACGCCAAGCAATCGCTCGACCGACTCGCCAGGCACGGCGCGCCCAACCGCATCGGCGAGCAGCGGTTCGGGTTCCTGATGAACAACCACCTCGTCGGGCGCGCCATGATCCTTCGCGATGCGCAGGGCGCACTCGACCTGATCCTCTCCCCCAAACCCGGCGCCCCCAAAGGCTCGGCTGATGCGCGCCGGGCGTATGCCGACGGGCGGTATCGAGATGGGTTTGAGTTGATGCCCAAGGTGTTCAAGATTGAGCGGAACCTGCTTCGGGCGTTGAGCAATGACCATCCGCCGAGCAAGGCGTTGCGGGCGATTGATCCGACCGCAGCCGGGTTCTTCATCTCGGCGTTCCAATCGGCGGTGTTCAACCGGGTGCTCAATGACCGGATCGAGGCGGGGACGATGGATCGGTTGATCGAAGGCGATCTCGCATTTGTGACCAAAAACAGATCATGCTTTGCGGTGACGGGAGAGGAACTTGGGCGGGATGGATCGACACTCGCCGGGCGGGTAGATGACTTTGAGCTCTCGCCTTCGGGGCCGATGTGGGGGACGACGATGGCTCGGGCGAGCGGGGATGTTGACGGGCACGAGCTCCAAGCCCTTGCCGATGTAGGGGTTGCGCCTGAAAATCTTCAGAACTGCGAGGATTCGGGGGGGTATCCGATGATCGGAGGGGATCGGCGTCCGATGCGGATGGCGGTGATTGAGCCTGAGATTGAGGGCGGATGCGACGAGCATGGGGGGTACATCCGGTGTGCGTTTGAACTGCCTAGGGGGGCATTTGCCACAACAGTGATGGATGAAGTGATGAAATGCCCGTCGACTGGCGTATAATCTGGGCATGGGTGAATCGGTTCAAACAGATCATGACATTCGGCTCGTCTGCTTCGATTGGGGCGGGGTGATTCTGCGGATCTGCCGAACTTGGCAGGAGGGGTGCAAGGCGGCGGGGATCAAGGCGCCCAACGCCAAGATTTCCAAGAAATGTCTCGCCAAGCAGGACGCGATCGCCAAGCGGTTTCATACCGGGCAGATGAGTGATAAGGCTTTTTGCCGATCCATCGCCAAGGAATCGGAAGAGTTCCACACGATCGAAGATATCGCGGCGGTGCATGACGCGTGGTTGATTGAAGAGTACGAAGGGATCGAAGAGCTGATCGACGAGTTGAACAGTTTTTCCGATCTTTCGACGGCTTTGTTTTCCAACACCAACGAGGCGCATTGGGCTCGGATGGAGGAGGACTTCCCGGCTGCGGGGTTGATCGAGCATAAGCATGCGAGTTTTTTGTTTGGTCTTGCCAAGCCTGATGAGAAGGCGTTTGCAGCCTTCGAGCGGCGCGTCGGGGCGGCGGGGAATCAGGTGCTGTTCTTTGACGATTCGAAGGAGAATGTCGAGGGGGCCAAGGCGTTTGGGTGGTGCGGCGAGTGGATTGATCCCAAGGGCGATACGGTGGGACAGATGCGCAAGATTCTTGAGCGGTACGAGATTCTTTGATTTGTGATTTTGAGTTTGTGTTTGTAGCCTCGCTTTTGCGGGGTGTTTTTTTGGGGGAGGGGGAGGAAGCAAGAGGAACGCAGAGGGCGCGAAGATCACGCGGAGGCGCGGAGGGGGGAAGTGAGGAAGAGGGGGGAGGAGGGGAGATGGGAGAAGAGCCCCTCCGTCTCGCTGCGCTCGACACCTCCCCGCGGGGGCGCGGGGAGGGGCCAGAGTTTGGTGGGGTGGGGTTTGAGGCGGCGTGCTTGAGGAGGGTTGAGGTTGCTTTTCTTGCGGTTTCTTGGAGGGGGGCGGCTCGGTTGGGGTTGTCTTGGGCGGCGAGGGTTGAGTTGTCGACGATGTCGCGCAATGCGGCGAGGGATTGGGTTCTTAGGTTTGAGTTGATGGTTGATTGGCGGGTGGTGTTGATGCGCTCGATGGCGGCTGTGGCATTTTTGTAGGCGTCGGATTCGGTGATGGCTTGGAGTTGGGTGAGGGTGAGGGAGTGGATTTGGCAGATGATTGGCGGGGTGAGGGCGGGGTCGAGGAGGGAGTCGAGGATTGGGGCGGTGAGGGAGGGGGAATCAGAGAAGACCCCCTCCGTCTCGCTTTGCTCGACACCTCCCCCGGAAGCCCGGGGGAGGCGGGTTGAGGGTTCGGGTTGGTCTTTGGGTTGGATTGTTGATTGGTTTGTTGCTTGCATGGCACGCCTCCGTTTGGTGAAGATTTTGGGGCGTGGTTGTGCGGGTTGGGGAATTGTAGTGTGGGGGGAGGGGCGGCTCAAGGGGGAAGTTTGGAGGACAAGGATTTTGCGCACGGATGGGGTTGTTGGGGGGTGTTTTTTGAACGCAGAGGGCGCGGAGATCACGCAGAGGTGGCAGAGGGGGGATTGGGTGGGTTGTTCATGCGGAGCATGTGCGGGTTTTAGGGTACAAGGTTGTTTTCATGCAGGTGCCGAAGACGCCACCAGCATGGCACCCGGCTCAACTACTTAATAAAACTTCTACATACTGCACAAATGCTGAATGATGAGAGTACCGGTCGTGCACCGTGTCATGCCAAGCACCACGCATTAGCGGGCTCGTAATAATCCGTTTGATGTCGTCTTGCCACATATTCCAGACCTGATCGCTTAGTACTTTAATTTGATTCAGGTGATACTCCTGAGAGAGCAAATCGAAATAGCTGCACACCGAGCCGTCGAGTGAAGGGGATTTCTTGTAGGGTTTATCGAGATCATCATGTGCGATAATTTTCTGTATTCCTTCTAGGTTGTTGAACCTGGCAGTTAGTTCGAGGAATATTTGCGCATCAGTAGTTTGTCTGTGTATCTTGGCCGCCTGACGAAGGCCGAATACCACAAGTACCATGCCACAGACCGAAACAATGAGTGCGAGGGATTCAATCATTCTTACAGCTTCCAAGAAATCAAAGAGGGACGATGCAGACTTGCCGTCTACATTGTACCCGGTGACATATCTGGCATCTCAGCATCGAGGGCGACATGATATAGGCGAATCAACTCTTCATAAATACCCGGATCAGGTGTCTCCTCAGCTAGAGCAGTAAGAGAGCCAGCCGTCGGCAGCTCGTTATCAAAATTTATTTCAACTTCATTGTGCAATCGGGAACCATTATCTCGTCTTCTAGCAAGCCTTTTTATATCATTCACATAATCCCACCTGATCGTTTTTTTATAATTGGCCAATGCTTCGACAATCCCGCCATCCTCTTCTAGGCCTCGCGCTCGTTCCTCAATATCACAAACCATTTCATGGCCGTTTCGGCGAGCTGCCACACTACTAAATCTGCCAGAATTAGTTAAAAGATGCACCGTAGCAGCAATACACATTTTGTATGCCGAGTATGCTTTTTCAGTTGCCAATCTTGCCTCAGCAGTTTGGTCATGCAAATCAGCTTTCATTCCCCATAATGTAAACGATTTCAATTTATCAATATCAATTAATACCATCACCGAAAGCATTACCACCGCAACAACTGAAGCCCCTTTTGCATTGCCCAAAAATGCCAATAGAACTACACAGACAAGGCACAGTGGAATGAGTAAGTAAAGTGATGATTTGATCCGAGCTGGCATAATTAACCCTGCCTCTGCAACAATTACCTGAGCCACACCCGCTATCCCACAAGTGAACTTGAAGATTAGACGATCGAAGACAACTTTTGTATCGTATCCCATTTCTGACCGGGGAATTGGGGAAAATGGGGGTTGAGGGGTGGGATTATTGGCAATGAGTGGGAATTGAGGTACTTTTGAGCCGGAACTGGTGGGTTGTGGTGCCGATGTTGGGGCTGGGCTGGGCTGGTTTGGAGAGGTATTGAAGAATGAAGCGTGCAATGAATCGGCGAATCGGGTTGATGGCGGGTGTGGGGGTTGCGCTCTTGTGTGCTTCGGCGGCGGGGCATATTACGCTGTTGGACCCTAATGGGGGCGAGGAGATTCTGGCGGGGTCGAGTTTCTCGATGTCGTGGCGGATTGATATCAGGCATAATCAGCAGAACTGGGATATCTGGTATTCGACGACGGGGCCCAATAGTGATTGGATTGAGGTGGCTGTGGATTTGGATCCGGGGGCGACCAATGCGGGGAGTATCCATAACTTTGATTGGACGGTGCCTGATATTCTTGCGGAGAATGTGTGGGTGCGGGTTCGGATGGACAATGTGGGGACGGACTACTTTGATGTGAGCAACTCGAGCTTTGCGATTGTGCCTGGGCCTGGGGTGGTCTCGCTTTTGGCGGTTGGATCGTTGGCGGGGATTCGCCGGCGGCGCTGAGGGTTGCGAGTTGAACTTGAATCAACAGGCACGCCCGGCATTTGTCGGGCGTGGTTTTTTAGTTGGCGAGTTCGTCGTAGGTTGCTTCGATGGCGCGGGATCGGATGGATTCGAAGCCTAGGTTTTGCATGAAGTCCCAGGTTTTTTCGGCGGATTCTGATTTGGGGACGGCGGCGTCGATGTCGGCTTGGACATGGGTGATGAGTTGTTCGAGGTAGTCGAGTTGTGATTGGACGATTTGTGTGGTGCCGATTTGGCCGTGCCCTGGGATGATGGTGGTGTGTTTGTCGCAGAGTTTGAGAATGGATTTGAGGGACTTGGTCCAGCCGATGGCGGTGGCGTTGGCGGAGGGGTCGAAGAAGGGGTGGAGTTTGTTGAAGACGAGGTCGCCGGTGTGGATGATGTTGTGGTCGGGGAAATGGATGACGAGGTCGTTGTCGGTGTGGCCTGGGCCGAAGTGGTGCATGGAGAGGGTTGTGTCGGCGAGGGTGAGGGTTTGTTGATCGGCGACTTGGTGCTGGGGGGTGATGTCGGATTCGGTCCAGGCGGCTGAGGCGTCGGCGGCTTGGGCGGCGAGGGTGCGCGTTGTTTCTGAGTTGAATGGGGAATCTTTGATTCGTTCGGGGGCGGATTTGGCGCCTTGTTTGTAGCGGTCGAGTTGGGACTTGATGCGGTCGATGGCGTTGGTGTGGGCGTAGGCGGTTGCGTGGGGGACGATGAGGGCGTTGCCTCCGGTGTGATCGCCGTGGTGGTGGGTGTTGATGAGGGTGAGGTTGAAGTGGTCTTGTGGGCCTGCGAATGTCTTTGCGTCGGCGAGGAGGGCGCCGGCGAGGTGGGCGAACTTGGTGTCGATGAGGAGGGTTTGGGACTTTGAGGTCATGAGGAGGGTGTTGCCGCCGGTGTTCTGGTCGGCCATGACATGGAAACCGGCTTTGTCGATGGTGTCCCAAGACAGGATCGGACCGACAGCGGGCTTGGCTATGAGTTGGGCGAGGGCGGGGGTTGAGAGGGCGGCGGTGCCTGCGGCTGCGCTGAGGATGGCGAGGAAGTTTCGGCGGTCGAGGGTGAGGAGGGGTTGCATTTGGTGGATTCCAGTCTGTTTGTTTGGGATTGGGGCGGCGGTTTGGATCGAGTATACTCGATTTTGAGTGCTATGATGGATGCCTTGGGTCGATGGCCCTTGTGGCAGAAGAAACTGAACACTCCCCCACTTCATTCCCTGGAAATCACCATGAAAGCAAATGAAATCCGTCCTGGCACGGCACTCGAGATGAACGGCAAGTTGTATATTGTGACCAAGATTGGTCATGTCAAGCCTGGGAAGGGGCCGGCGTATATTCAGGCGAAGATGCGGGCGGTCGATGGGGCGGGGATGAAGGAACAACGGTTCTCGGGCGCGGAAGTGGTCGAGGGGACGAATCTCGATAAGCGCGAGATGGAGTTTCTCTATGATGATGGCGCGGGCGGGGGGACCTTTATGGATCTCAAGGACTATGACCAGGTCGAGTTGGGCAAGGATTTGCTTGATGACACGCTGTTGTATATGGCTCCCAACTCGTCGTGCACTGTGTTGTTTCATGGGGAGAACCCGGTGGCGATTGAGTTGCCGAGTGCTGTTGTGCTGACGATTGCGGATACGGCTCCGGGGATCAAGGGCGCGACGGCGACGAACCAACTCAAGGAAGCGGTGTGTGATACGGGATTGAAGACGCGGGTGCCTCCGTTTATTGCGATTGGTGAGATGGTGAAGATTTCGACCGAAGACGGGTCGTATATGGCGCGGGTGAAGGAAGAGTGAAGAAGAAAGGACTAGGGATTTGGGACTAGGGATTAGGGGAAGAGAAGATGATGAGTGATGCGAAGCCCAATCTGATTTTGATTGGGCTTCGTGCGTGTGGGAAGTCCACGATTGGGCGGGTGCTGGCGCAGCGGCTTGGGGTTCCGTTTGTTGATTTGGATGAGGTGACTTCGGGGTTGCTTGGGGCATCGGGGGCGGGCGAGGCGATTGAAGAGCATGGGATTGAGGGGTTTCGGGAGGCGGAGAGGAAGGCGCTTGGCTCGGTGCTTGAAACGACGAATCAGGTGGTTGCGCTTGGGGGGGGGACGCCTACGGCTGATGGGTGCGGCGAGATGCTTGCATCGGATGCTTGTCGGGTGATTTATTTGCGGGCGTTGCCGGGGACTTTGCGCGAGCGGCTCCGGCATGCGGATAATACGGATCGGCCTGCGCTTGTGGGGGGGGATGTGGTTGATGAGGTGGAGACACTGTTCGAGCAGCGGGATGGGTTGTATCGGGAGATCGCCGAGACGGTGATTCATGTGGATGGGGTTTCGGAAGAATCGGTGGTGGCGGCGGCTTTGGCGGTGGTGAAGGCGGGGGCTTAGAGAAGACACCCCTCCGTCCGCGAAGACGCGGACACCTCCCCGCGGGGGCGCGGGGAGGAGCAAGAGTTAGGCGTCGGCGGCGCGGACGGTGGCGCAGAAGGTGGCTATTTTTTGTGGGTTTTTTATGCCGGGGACGTCTTCTACGCCGGTGGAGACATCGACGGCGTAGGGGCGTAGGGTTTGGATGACTTCTTCGACATTGGTTTCGTCGAGGCCGCCGGCGATGATGATTTTCTTTGGGTAGTCGATCAGATGCGGGGCGAGGCTTTTCCAGTTGAAGGCTTCGCCGGTGCCGCCGGTGGAGCCGTCGATGAGGAGTGCATCGACTTCATCGACCTTGGCCCAGCGCGTGAGTTGTGAGTTGATGGTGGCGTCTTCGTATTTGAATGCTTTGATGACTCCTGGGCCGCAGGCGGCGACGACATCGACGGGTTCTTTGCCGTGGAGCTGCATGGTGTGTGCGGGGCAAGAATACTCGAGGGCGCAGAAGGCATCGACATCGAGGTCTTGAACGACCCCCACTGCGCTGACGAATGGGGGCAACGCATACATAATCGAGGCGGCCTCTTCGGGGTCGATGTATCTGGGGGTGTCTTTGACGAAGATGAAGCCGATGGCGTCGGCGCCGGCGTCGACGGCGGCTTGGGCGGCTTCGGGGGTGGTGATGCCGCAGACTTTGATGCGGGTGCGGGGGTGGGGAGAGGGGGTTGGCATGGGTGGCTTTCGGGGGAATGAAGACACAGGCGGGACGCCTGCGCTACGGGGGGATGTGTTATTGGATGGCTCGGATGGTTTCGAGTTCTTGGTTGATGAGGGCTTTGGTGTCTTGGTCGATGATTTTGTTGTCGAGGTCTTCGAGGAGTTCAATAGCGCCGATGGGGTCGCTCAGGTCGTTGGCGCGGATGCGGGCGAGGAGGATGGTGATGATGTGGCGTTCGGGATCGTTGGGGTAGGTGTCGAGGAGTCTTGCGAAGGCATCGCCTGCGGCTTGGCGGTTGCCGGATTGGTAGAAGTGGTTGGCGAGTTGATACTGGGCGTCGCGGTGGAGGGTGAGGGCTTTGGAGTGGTCGGGGAACTCTTTGAGCATTTCGAGGTAGAGCGCAGCAGCGGCGGGGAGATCTGCGTTGGAGATGTGCGATCCGATTTGGGCGCGAAGTTCGGCGATTCTGGCGGCTTGGGGGTCGAGTTTTTGGTCGGCTTGGTAGACGCCTGCGAGTTTGTGCATCTCGTGGGCGACGCGGAAATCGGCTCGGCGTTTTCGGTGTTTGGCGAGCGAGAACATGTCGTATTGTTCTTTGGGGAGGATGCCGGTGATGAGGAGGATGAGGGCGGTGACGATGCCGAAGGCGTAGCCTCCGAGGTGGGCCATGTTTGCGATGCCGTTGGCGGGGGTGAAGACCTGGGCACCGAGATCGAGAACGACGAAGAGCCCGATGAGCCACCATGAAGGGATCATGAAGATGCCGATGATGAAGAAGATGACGAAGCACTTGATGCGGGTGTTGGGGAAGAGGATGAGGAATGCGCCCGAGACGGCGGCGATTGCGCCTGAGGCTCCGACGGCGGGGGCGGATTCGAGGGCGATGTGGGCGAATCCCGAGGCGATGCCGCCTGCGAAGTAGAAGGCGGTGAATCCGATGCGTCCGAGTCGGTCTTCGACGGGGGGGCCGAAGACCATGAGGAAGAGCATGTTGCCGAAGATGTGCATGAACCCGGCGTGGATGAACATGGAGGTGATGGGTTGCCAGGGCTCGAAATGGAGCCTGGAGATGGCTCCGTAGTACCCGATACGGTCTGCAGCGTCTGGATCGACCTTGGTGAGGATGAGCATGAGGATGAAAACACCCAGATTTATGCCTATGAGTGTGGGCGTAATCAGGGCTTTTCGTTTGTTTGGGCGATCTGTTCCAAGGGGGATCAACACGGGCAGATCGTACGCCGATGAATGGGTTGATGCCTATAATCCTATCCTGCATCTTTTTGAGGGCGATTTCTTCTTTGATTGCGCTCGATAACCGCTTTAGGACCCGAGATGGGTCAAGTAAGGACTGAATGATGAGTACCGCAGAAAAAACATTTTCAAAGGGCCTTGAAGGCGTGGTCGCTGCCCAGACCGAGATGTCGTTTATCAATGGCACCGAGGGGATTCTTGAGTATGTCGGGATCGCGATTGGTGATCTGGCTTCGCAGAGCTCGTTCGGGGAGACTGTGTTTCTGTTGTGGAACAAGCGTCTGCCGTCGGCTGATGAATTGGCGGTGTTTTCTAAGAGCTTGCGGTCTCAGTATGGGCTGTGCGATTCGCTCAAAGCTCGGATCAGGGCGTGCCCGGTTGATGCCGAGCCGATGCATGTGATCCGGACATTGATTAGTTCGATGGCGATGGATGATCCATCTCCAAATGACAACTCGGTTGAAGCCGCACGCGAGAAGGCGCTGACGATTCTGGCGACTGCGCCTGCAATCGTTGCTGGGTTTGATCGGCACCGGCGGGGTCTTGAGATCATTGATCCAGATCCATCACTGAACTTTGCGGGCAACTTCCTTTATATGCTCAACGGCGAGAAGCCGACGGATGCGATGATCCGGGCGTTTGATATCTGCATGATTACGCATGCGGATCATGGATTGAACAACTCGACCTTTGCGGCTCGGGTCGTGATTTCGACGCTTTCGGATGTGTACTCGGCGATTACGGCGGCGGTTGGTTCGTTGCGTGGGCCACTGCACGGCGGGGCGAACGAGGGTGTGATGAAGATGCTCAATCAGATTCCATCGGTGGATGACGCCGAGGCGTTTGTGATGAACATGATTCAGAACAAAGAACGGATCATGGGATTCGGTCACCGGGTGTATAAGGCCAAGGACCCGCGGGCGAGTGAGTTGATGACGCTTGCCAAGCAGCTCGCTGAGGACACGGGCAATATGGATCTGTATAACAAGTCGAGCGCGATCGAGAAGATCATGGAGCGGGAGTATGCGTCGAAAGGGATCTATCCCAATGTCGATTTCTACTCGGCGACGACTTATCACTGTATTGGGCTCAAGCTTGATCTGTTTACGCCGATGTTTGTGTTGGCGCGGATCGCGGGTTGGAGCGGGCATGTGATTGAGCAGCTTGGGGACAATCGTTTGTATCGTCCGACGACTGATTATGTTGGGCCTCACGATGTGGCGTATGTGGCGATTGAAGATCGTTGAGATTGATGAAGGAATGACAAAGCCCCATGCGTTTGCATGGGGCTTTTTTTATGGGGATGGGTTATGGGGATGAAGCCATGGCACCCGGCTTTATGGGCAGCCTGCGGCGAAGGCGGTGAGGAATGCGGAGACATCGAAGAAGTTGAATGAGCCGTCGCTGTTGAAATCTGCGATCGGGTCTTGGGCAGAGAATGCTGCGAGGAATGCGGAGACATCGAAGAAGTTGAGTGCTGCGTCGTGGTTGAGGTCTGGTGGGCATGGTGCGCATCCAAGATCGAAGGCGTATGTAGAGCCTGCGTTGATCCCGAGTTGGTCTTCGAAGTAGGCCCCGACGAGGAGGGTGCCGTTGTCATATGCGACTGAACGCCCGAATCGGTCGTCTGGGCCTAGATCATCGGCGAGGGCTTTGGGCTGATGGGCCCAGATGCCGTCGTAGCGTGTGTAGGCGTAGACTGCGCCTGAATCGACGCCTGTTTCGTCCGCCCTGGGTGCTCCGACGACGACGGTGTCGGCTTCGACGGCGACGCTGGCACCGAAACGATCGTTTGGTGCGCCGTCAAATGCCAGGAGTGTTGCCTCTGTGAACCAGGTGGTGCCAGTGCGTGTGAAAACATAGGCGGCTCCGGAATCCTCTCCGTTGTTGTCTCTCTTTGTTGCCCCGGCGACGATGGTATTGTTGTCGATTGCCAGTGATATCCCGAGCCAATCGCCATCGGCGGCATCGGAGGCGAGGAGTTTGGCTTCGAAGGACCAGATGCCCGCATCGCGTGTGTAGACATATACTGCTCCTGCATCGGTGGCTCGGTCGTCATCGTTTGGCGTTCCGACGGCGAGGGTATCTGCTTGGATGTCGATGGCGGTGGCGAAGAAATCTGCGGGGTCGCCGTCTGCTGGGAGCAGTTGTGTTTCGAGGGACCAGGTGCCTGCATCACGGGTGTAGATGTAGACGGAGCCAGAATCTTCGCCGTTGATTGTGTCGTCGTTATCTGATGCGACGACGAGGGTTTGGCCATCGATTGCGACTTTGAACCCGAAATGGTCGAGGTCTGCTGGGTTGGCGGGGACGAGTTTGGTATCGAAGTTCCATGTGTTTCCGGTGCGTGTATAGATGTAGACGGCACCGGATTGGATGGCGTTGTCTGTTGCTAGGAGTGCGCCGACGGCGGCGATATCGCCATCGATCGCGACACTGTATCCGAAGAACTCTTGAGGCTGGCCGTCGATTGCGGTGAGTTTTTGGGTTTGGCTCCACTGCCCGTTTGCGTCTCTGGTGTAGATGTATGCGGATCCTGAGTCGAAGCCATTGTCGTTGTCGAGGTATGCACTGATGATGGCGGTGTCAGCGTCTATATCAATCTCCCAACCGAACCGATCGCGTTGTGCGCCGTCGGTTGCGAGGAGTTTGGCGATGGGCGTGGGGTCGCAGACCTGCGCGTTGGTCGGAGATACAAAGGCGATGGTGCAAGCCATTGCGAGGGTTGCCAGCGGGGTGGGTTTGGTGATGCGTGGGGGCTTGGGGGTGGTCATGCTGCACTCTCTTGATTCATGGAATGGGGGGGGGCGATCGCGAACTGTGAAGGTACCTGATTCGGAGGTTGAAAACAAGGGATTTTGTTCGCAACGGGCGGTACCTGATGAAAAACTGCATGAAAAACTGCGCGTGGAGAACGGGGGTGATGTCCGATAGAATCTTTGATTTTGTGCCCATTGCACTTGCTGGCGACTCGTGTTTTTGTTGGCTGTGGGTCGCCGAGGGGTCGGTCAAAGCACTGCATGACGCGCCCAACGCGGGGGGGGGAGCGGGTGAGGCGCGGATTAGATGCCGAGGGCTTGGAGGATGGATTCGAGGACGACTCTTGAGCGGTTTTCCTCGGCGGGGTCGATGTTGATGACCATGACGATGCCGGCGCCTTCGAAGGAGGTGGTGATTTTGATTTTGTCGTAGGTTGCTTGGCGGTTGGCGAGGGCGACGATTCGGCCGCCTTGGGGGGAGACTGAGGCTTCTTCGATGATGTGTCCTTGGCGGTAGAGGACGGCTTTGGTGGCGGCCATGACGGATTCGATGGAGTGACCCGGTGGGAGTTCGGTGCGGAGGAGCCCGAATCGGTAGGTGGCGTAGATGGGGGTTGAGCCGTGCCATGCTCGGGATTCGCGCAGGGTGGGGAGGGATTGGCATGCCGAGACGGGGAGGAGGATGGCGATGGAAACGAGGGCGAGGAGGGCTGGGGATATGTATTGATTTCTGGCGTTCATGGGGGTTTTTATCGGTCAGATTGTGTTGATGGCTCGATAAGTGGAATGTGGGTGTTTATGTGGGGGTTGAATATGAGTCAATTCGTTTGCGGGCTTGACCTTGCGGGTTGATGCGCCTTGGATAGGGACCCGACGCATCGGCGTAGGAGTCAATCTTTGTCCTTGTATTCAACGAACTGAGGAGTTCACATGGCGATCCGGATTAAATCTCGTGGAAATGAAAGCGCGGAGCAGATGATGCGTCGTTTCAAGAAGCTTTGCGAGAAGGAAGGGTTGACCAAGGATATCAAGCGGAAAGAGTATTACGAAAAGCCTTCGGAGCGCAAGAACCGGGCGGCTCGCAAGACGGCGCCACGGAGCGACTGAATCGGCGGATGAGCCGAGGGATCAGATCTGATCGAAATGTTTTCAAACCCCGCGAATCGCGGGGTTTTTTGTGTGGCAGGAATGGTGGGTCTGCGTTGAGATAGAAAGTGCTTTCGGGGTTGTTTCATCGGATTCGATCCGTTTGGCCGATCTATAGTTGCGACCCCATTTGGGGTTGTTTGGTCCATATAGCTCACCCGCTGGGGCGTGGGCGATGGTTATCGTGTCGGCGAGGGGCGCACAGTGAACCCGCTTGTCGATGACTTTTAAAGAGCACACCACAGTCTTCACACACCGCTCAATACAAAGAGGTTGAACACAATGAGTATGCAACTCATGCCAACATTGGCATCGATGTCGGATGTCACGCCGGCGTATTACTTGGCACCTGTCGGGGGCATCATTGCCTTGCTGATGGCCAAGATTTTCCAGGGCTCGGTCATGAAAAAGTCCGAGGGCACCGAGGACATGATCGAGATCGCTCAGGCGGTCCGCGATGGTGCGATGGCGTACCTGACGCGTCAGTATAAGGTGGTCGCGGGCGTGTTCGTCCTGCTGGTGATCTTCCTTGCTGGCATGTATGCGTTGGGGCTTCAATCGCCATTCGCGTTGATCGGCGTGCCGATCGCGGGTCTGTTCTCGGGGCTCTGCGGGTGGTTCGGGATGAAGATGGCGACCAACGCCAGCGCCCGAACGACCTTTGCGGTCAAGGACTCACTCAACGAAGGGCTAACCGTCGCGTTCCGTTCGGGTGCGGTCATGGGGCTCAATGTTGTGGGCTTCGCGTTGATCGATGTTTCGGCGTGGTTCTTTGTCTTCAACCAGTTCGATGTCGTTGGCGGCGGGATCACCGAGATCACGACCATCATGCTCACCTTCGGGATGGGTGCATCGACGCAGGCGCTCTTCGCCCGTGTTGGTGGCGGGATCTACACCAAGGCCGCTGATGTTGGTGCTGACCTTGTGGGTAAGGTTGAAGCGGGTATCCCAGAAGACGACGCACGCAACCCGGCGACCATCGCGGACAATGTCGGCGATAATGTCGGTGATGTTGCGGGCATGGGTGCTGACCTTTACGAATCATACTACGGCTCGATCCTCGCAACCATGGCACTCGGTGCTGCGGCGGCGATGACGCTGACCAGCGGCAGCGATGCAAGCAACGCATTGGGGCTCAAACTCGCGGTGGCGCCGATGGCGCTCGCTGGTTTGGGCATCTTCTGCTCGATCGCGGGGATCTTCGCGGTCAAGGCCAAGGAGAACGCGAGCTTCTCGCAACTGCTCAAGGGCTTACACAAAGGCGTGTATGTCGCTTCGGCGTTGATCGTCTTGGGCTCCTTCGGGCTGCTCTGGTACATCTTCAATGGCGCAGCCGAGCTCGAGGGCATCACCACCTGGTGGGGCTTAGGCTTGTCGATCTGCTCGGGTTTGCTCTCAGGCTTGGTGATCGCGCACGCGACCGAGTACTACACCTCGTACGAGCATCCACCGACCCGGCGTATTGCTGAGCAGGCACTTACTGGGCCGGCGACTGTGATTATTGCTGGTATCGCGGAAGGCATGAAATCTACTTGGGCATCATTGCTCGTTGTTGTTGTTGCGATCATCGCGGCGTTCTCGTTTGCCGGTGGTGGCGACTCATTCCTGATGGGTCTCTACGGCGTGGGTATCGCGGCGGTCGGGATGCTCTCAACTTTGGGTATTACACTCGCGACTGATGCGTATGGACCGATCGCGGACAACGCGGGCGGGAATGCGGAGATGACACAGCAAGAGCCGATCGTTCGTGAACGCACCGACATGCTTGATTCATTGGGTAACACGACTGCTGCTACCGGCAAGGGCTTTGCGATTGGTTCGGCGGCACTCACCGCGATGGCGTTGTTTGCAGCCTATATCCAGATTGTCCAGGTCCAGATCGGCACACAGGCCGCGAACTTCTATGACAATGGATCATTTGTAGAATATGCCGACTCACCGATCGGTTTCGCGGTTCATCAGGGATACGGCAAGTTTGCTGTGGTGACACCCGATGGCGAAGCCGAGATTGTCGATGGCGGGATGCTTCTTGATGTTGTGAATGATGAAGGGCACCATAGCTCGAAGATCAAGGGAATCTCCAAGGGGGATCAGTTTGCATTGACCGCGAGCCATGACTCTCAGTATGAGATCGCGGGCGATGGCTGGCACGCGACACTTGCTTCGACCAAGCGCGGACGCGTCAAGGATGTGTTGACATTCTACGATGTGACGCTCGCCAACCCCAAACTCCTCGGCGGCGTGTTCATCGGTGCGATGCTCGCGTTCCTTTTCTGTGCGTTGACCATGAATGCGGTCGGGCGTGCGGCCTATGCGATGATGAACGAATGTCGGCGTCAGTTTGGGTTTATTCGTCAGGCACTGCGCAATGATGGCATGTCCGAAGAGGACCTGGCCAACCCGGATAACTGGCCGATGAAGGGTGTCGATCTTGATGGACATCACTACCCGGACTATGCCAACTGTGTTTCAATCTCGACATCGAGCGCTCAGAAGGAAATGGTTGTGCCTTCGATCCTGGCGATCGTGGTTCCGATCGGTGTTGGGCTGACGCTCTCCGTCGCCGGCGTGATGGGCATGCTTGTCGGCGGGTTGACCTCGGGCTTTGCGCTCGCGGTCTTCATGGCCAATGCGGGTGGTGCTTGGGATAATGCCAAGAAGCTCCTCGAATCCTACGGCCCCACCACCGCTCAGGAGATGGTCGATGGCACGGGCAACTCGGGCAAGATTCCCGATATGGTCCGTAGTGCGATCATGGATCGTGCCAAGGACGCGGTTGCGGCCGGGCATGGCGATTTGATTGTCTATGGCAAGGGCTCGGACGATCACAAGGCGACTGTTGTTGGTGATACCGTTGGTGATCCGTTTAAGGATACCTCGGGCCCAGCGCTCAACATCCTTATCAAATTGATCTCGATTGTATCAGTTGTGTTTGCGGGGCTGATCGTTGCTTACGGCGATATCCTCGGCGGCATCCTCGGGATTTGAATCTCGGGTAAATGTTTGACTATCCAGCCGCCCCCGGTGATCCGGGGGCGGTTTTTTATGTGATGTGATTCGATGAGGCAGATGTAAAAAAGCCGCCTCCGGTTGGAGGCGGCCGTAGGATGCGCTGTGGCATCTGTCAAATTGAAGGGTTGCGCAATGGGCAACACCGTCGAGCTGCCGCTCTAAGGGCGCAACCCTTTCGTACATTCATACTTGTTCACTGAATCACCTCCTTGAAGAAAACTTCCAGCCCAGCCGTCACGGGAGTATGCCCGCCGCCGGAGTATTGTTCCCCAAGCCGTCACTCGGGGCTCATCGCCCATGTGTGCATCGGATGTCCTCCGGAGCAGCATGGTCGTCGCAGGGCGTTGAGGCGTTTGTGATGGTTTCCATCAGTCGCAACCGCTTGGCCCTGCGATAGTTCTATATCGGCATATTCGGATGGATCGCACGAGTGGTTGCGGAATTGCTGGAGAATTGGGAGATATGAGAGAGGCGCGGTGATCGAGAAGCCCCCCTCCGTCTGCTTCGCAGACACCTCCCCCGGAAGCCCGGGGGAGGAGATTGGGGGAGTGAAGGAAACTTGATGGCGTGTCTGTTGGGTGTGATCGAAGACACTGCTTGCCGGGGACGGCCAAGCAGTGGCACCCGATCGGTTGAGCGTTAGTCTTCGAAGTCGTCGAAGGCGCCGCGTTCTTTTTGGTCGTCGAGGTAGGCTTGGAAGTCGCCCATTTTGTAGGAGATGAAGCAGAAGGCGTGGTGCAAGGTGAGCCATTCGATGTCGGATTTGTCTTCATCGAGGTCTTTGCGGATGTTGTTGAACTCGGCGAGGATGGTTTCTGCTTTCATGGGGATTCTTTCGTATGCAATCGTGCCGGTCAGGATCGTACGCGGGGTGACACGGCTTTGGTGATGTGGGTCAGGAGGTAGATCGCGCTTTGGGTGAGCACGATGCTCGGGCCCAGAGGGTAGTCGGCTTTGAACCCGACGAACATGCCTAGGGCTGCGCCGATGACGGCGATGAGGATCGAGTAGATGAAGACGGGTTTGAGTTTGGTGCTCAGGTTCAAGGCCCCGGCGCCGGGGAGTACGAGCATGGCGGCGGCGAGGACGACGCCTGCGATCTGCATGGCCATGACGATGGCGATCGCGAGGATGACCATGAATGCGTTGGTGATGCGGTTGGCGTTGAGCCCGAAGGCATCGACGACGGGTTCATCGAAGACCCAGAAGATGAGTCGGCGGCGCATGAGCCAGGTGAGGAGCACAATGCCCAGGGCGGTCGCGATGGTGATGGTGGCTTTGGGCCAGTCGGTGTCGAGGATGTTGCCGAAGAGTATTTCTTCGATGAGGTGGTGCCCGCCTTGATGCTCGGCGGCCCCGGCTTGGTCATGGACATGCCCGGATTCGGCGATGGTGAAGAGGATGAAGCCCAAGGCCATTGATGCGGAGAGGACGACGCCGATGGCGGTGTCGGCTCGCCCTTGGTGGGTGCGGGTGAGGGCGGCGATCCAGAGGGCGGCGAGGACGGAAAAGGCGACGACGATGCCGAGTTGCCCGATCGCGCCCGCGGCTGTTGCGCCGTGCACCCCGAGGACGAGGGCGATACCGACGCCTCCGAATGCGGCGTGGGAGATGCCTTGGCCGATGAATGCGAGGCGTTTGAGGACGACGAAGACGCTGAGCGCGCCGCCCATGAGTGAGATGACGAGGGCGGCGATGATGGGCGGGGCGAGTTCGTTCATGGTGCGCCCTCACTCTTCTTGTTCATGTCGCTGTTCATGTCGCTTTGATCGTCGCAGCCGCAATCGTGTTGGTGTTGGTGGGCGTGGGATGGGTCGTCGCATCCGTCGGCGAGGTGGGCGTCGATGTGGATGCGGCCGAAGACTCCGGCGACATCGTGGGCGAAGACCTGGGCGAGCACGGCGGGGGTGAGCCCGTCGGGGGCGGCGTGGAAGTGGAGCGTGCGCGAGAGGCAGGCGACGCGATCGGCGACGGCGGCGATGGCGCGCATGTCGTGGGAGACGACGATGACGGTGAGATCGAGTTGGGTGTGGAGGGTTTCGATGAGTTGCCCGAAGCGTTGTTGCCCGGCGATGTCGACGCCTACGGTGGGTTCGTCGAGGACGAGGAGTTTGGGATTGCCCGCGATGGCGCGGGCGATCATCACGCGTTGGAGTTGTCCGCCTGAGAGGGCGCCGATGGGTCGGCTGGCGAGGGGTTGGAGATCGACGAGTTCGAGGGCGTTGCTGATGGCGGCGTGGTCGTCGGGGGTGAGTTTTTTCCAGGGCTTGGTGTGGCAGGATCGCCCGAGCCCGACGACTTGCTCGACGCTGATGGGGCATGAGCGGTCGGCTTGGATGCGTTGGGGGAGGTAGCCGACGAGTCCGGACTGGCGGGCTTGGGTGGGGGATTGACCGAAGACGCGGACGGAGCCGGTGGTTGGTTTGAGGATGCCGAGGATGAGTTTGATGAGTGTGGACTTGCCGCCGCCGTTGGGCCCGAGGATGCCGAGTTTGGTGTGTTGGTCGATGGTGAAGCGGACATCATCGAGTGCGGGGGTGGATGGGGTGTCAAGCCCGGTGGCGGGGTAGGTGTAAGAAACATGGTCGATTTCGACCGCGGGTGATTCAAGAGGGGGCATGGTTGATTATTGAGATGGCTGCATCGAGAAACAAGCGTGGGGATTGATGCGGGTGGTGATTGGGGAGTTGATTGGGGATAGAATGATCTTGATGGGGGCGGTAGCTCAGCTGGTAGAGCATTCGGTTCGCAATCGAAAGGTCAGGAGTTCGATTCTCCTTCGCTCCATTTCTTTTTTTTGATATCAGTTTTGGCGGGTAGGCAGGTGCAGGAAGACCCCCTCCGTCTCGCTTCGCTCGACACCTCCCCCGGAAGCCCGGGGGAGGAGATTACGACGGCTCTTGGGTGTTGTGCTTATTGTCGCTGTTGTTGTCGGTTTGGGCTGGCTTGGTGGGGGTTTCGTCGTCGTCGAAGACGGCGCGGAGGGCGGGGGTGTCGAGGTCGTCGAACTGGCCTCGCTTGACAGCGATGATGAAGGCACCGATACCCAACGCGGCAAGGAAGAGAGCGGCGGGGATCATGATGTAGAGGACGGACACGGGGTTATCCCTTCCATTTTCGCGTGCTCATGGCGACAACGGTCAGCGAGCTGATGGGCATGACGATCGCGGCGATGAGGGCGTTTATGATGCCGGTCATGGCCAGGACAGCGACGAAGAGATTATAGCAGATCGAGAAAACGAGGCATGCGTGGATGGTGCGCATGGTGTGGGTGCTGAGTGAAACGAGTTTGACCAAGGGTTCAACACCCGGGCTCGTGAGGTAGATGTCGGCGGCTTCGAGCGAGGCTTCGGCGCCGCCTTGGACGGCGATGCCGACATCGGCGAGGGCCAACGCGGCGGCGTCGTTGACGCCGTCGCCGACCATGACGATTCGGCCGTCGGTGGTGGACTGGAACGCGCGGACGCGATCGGCTTTGCCTTCGGGCGAGACGGCGCCCCATGCTGTGGTGATGCCGACCTGCTCGGCGATGGTCGAGACGATCTTTGGGTGATCGCCCGAGCACAGGCTCAGGTCCCATCCGGCGCTTTGGAGGGCTTGGATGGCGGCGGGGGCTTCTTGGCGGATGGGATCGCCGATGCCCAGAACACCTAAGCCGAATCCGAGCCCGAGCCCGGTTGAATGGATCACGACGGGGGTGAGGGCGCGGTCGATGATGGCGGCGATGTCGGCTTGGGTCTTTGGATCGAGGGGATGGATGGATTCGATGAAGTTCGGGGAGCCGATGGTGATTGATTGGGCATCGACGGTGCCTGAGATTCCTGAGCCGACGGCTTGGATGATGTTGGTGGCTTGGAGATATTCGCTTTCGGGGATGGATTCCGAGATCGCCATGGCGATGGGGTGGTTGGAGTGGGACTCGACCGCGGCGGCCAGCGCGAGGAGTTCATCGGGGCATCGGGACTCGACGATGGTGGTTTTGGATTGGGTGATGGTGCCGGTTTTGTCGAGGATCATGACGCCCGGCTTGGCGAGGGATTCGATCGCGGCGGCGGACTTGACCAAGATGCCGGCTTTGGCGGCCCGCCCCATCGCGATCGACATCGACATCGGGGTGGCTAAGCCCAGCGCACACGGGCAGGTCACGATGAGTAAGGCGGTGGCGAGTTCGATGCCGGTTTGGAGATCGACAGCGATGGTCCAGTAGATCAGGGTGATGATCGAGAGGGTGATGACGATGAGGACAAACCGGGCGGCGATGCGATCAGCGAACTCGACGATCGGGGCTTTTTCGCCCGATGCGCTCGCGACGAGGTGCATGAGTTTGCCCACGCGGGTGGAATCGCCGACGGCGGTGACGCGGATGCGGATTGGGGAGCGGAGGTTAGTTGCGCCGGCGGGGGCTTCGTCGCCGATCTTCGCTGCCATGGGTCGGGACTCGCCGGTGATGAAGGAGGTGTCGAGGTTGGTTGATCCGGTTTCGATCAAGCCATCGGCGGGGATTGATGCTCCGGCTTGAACCTCGACGAGCATACCGATCTCGATGGCTTCGATGGGTACGCGGGAGGTTGAGCCGTCGTCGTTGACTTTGAGTGCGCTCGATGGGGTGAGGGTGAGCATGAGTTCGACATGATCGGATGCGTTGCGTTGTTGACGGTGCTGGATCCATCGCCCGACGAGCAGGAAGAAGACGAGCACGGAGAGGGAGTCGAAGTAGATCTCGCCGGTGCCTGCGATGGTGTTGTATGAACCCCAGAGCCCCCCCACCGCCAGGGCAAGGGCGATGGGGATATCGAGGTGGGCGACGCGCATGCGCAGGGCGGCGAGGGCGCCGGTGAAGAAGATACGCCCGGGCCAGAGTAATGAGAGCACGCCCAGGGCCATTGAGTACCATCGGAAGGTGGTCTTCCAGGTGTCGGCCATGCCTTCGAGTGCGCCCCCGTGCAGGGCGATGGCCAGGAGCATGACATTGCCGGCGATCGCGCCAGCGACGCCGACGCGGATGAGGAACTTGCGGTCTTCTTTGGTGCGGGCTTCACGGGCGGCGGCCCCGCGGGCGGGGTGGGCGGCGTAGCCGATGCGATCGAGGGAGGCAGCAACATCGGAGAGTTTGACCTGATCTGGGCGGTACCGGACGATGGTGGTTCGGCGTCGGATATTGGCGCGGGATTCGACCACGCCTTGGCATACGGTGGGCAGGCGTTCGATGAGCCAGACGCAGGCGGCGCAGTGCATGCCCTCTAAGAGGAGTTCGGTTTGGGCGTACCCGCCGGGGAGGTTTTCGACGCAGGTGCTCTGGAAGGCGGGGTCGTCGAGTTCTTCGTAGGAAGATTGGGTCGAACTGACACGCTGGGCATCGGGGTTGATGGCATCGCGGACGGCGTAGTAGTTTTCGAGCCCGGAGGAATGGAGGATGTTCCAGACGGATTTGCACCCGTTGCAACAGAACTGGTGCTCGGCGTCGGGTTCGATGAGGCCTGCGGGGACGGGGAGTTTGCAGTGATCGCATTGGATGTCTGCTGGCGACATGTCATCCACCATCTGCTGTATCCGCTTTGTCAGTGTCGTTTATTTTATTCGTTTCGCAGAGCGGGCAATCGACCTCGCCGACGGCGGGGACGCTCAGCTCGCCTGTTGTTGATGAATCGGTGAGGCCGAGGGTTGCGCGGGTCATCGCGGGGGCTTGGAGCCGACCCATCGCGGTCATGAGCCCGACGATCACGACGACCGAGGCGGTGATGATCGGCAGGCGGGCGTGGAGCGGGGCGGTGAGGAGTTGGATGCCCGCGCCAAGCGAGACCATCACCGGCAGGGTGCCGAGCCAGAAGATGCTCATGGTGATGCCGCCCCAGATCGGATTGGCGGTGCCGGCGGCGGTGAAGGCGAAGGCGTAGAGCCAGCCGCAGGGGAGCAGGGTGGTGAGGAGCCCGATGGTCAGGGCTCGGTTGAACGGGGCGAGCCCGAAGGCTTTGCGCTGGGCGTGTTCGACGAATCGGCGGAGGAACCCGGGGACACCGAGGTGTTTGATTTTGAGCCCTTTGATCCGGGCGATGGTGATGAGCCCGAACCCGATCATCATCACGCCTGCGAAGACGGCGGCGGCGCGTTGGACGCCTACGAATCCGCCTCCGAAGTCGATGGCTTGCCCGATGGCGCCGGCGGCGATGCCCAGGATGGTGTAGGTGATGAGTCGCCCGCCGTGGTAGGCGATTTGGAGGCGGACGCGGGCGTTTTTGGAGGTGTCTTTGTCCGAGCCGAGCGCGAAGAACATGAGCCCGCCGCACATTCCGGCGCAGTGGAGGCTGCCCAGGACCGAGGCCGAGAAGACCGCGATGATGAGCGGGAGCAGTGCGTGGATGTTTGGATCGTCGAGTTGAGGCATGGTGTGCGCAGGTGGAGGCGGCGTGGGCGGGTTAGTTGACTTTGATTTCTCGCATCACGATTGCCTCGATGCCTTGGTGGCGGATGGAGAGGTTGAGTTTCCAGAATCCGGGCTCGTTGATCGCGATGGTTTTCTGGTAGTGCCCTTCTCCGCCGCCGACGAGGACAAGGTTGATGCGGTTGTTGGCGTGGGCAGGGTGGACGGCTTCGAGTTCGACGAGGGCGCCGTCGATGGGTTGGTTGTTGCGGTCGGTGATCGAGACGAGCATGGATCGGGGTGCTTGGGCTTGGTCCGCCGGTGAGAGGGCGATGTCGATGGTCCAGCCCATTTTGTCGGCCATCTCGCGCATCTCGCGTTGGTTGTCCCAGTCGATTGCCTTGGCGTAGTAGTCGGGCTCGACATAGAGATCGTGACGGGCGGAGACGACAGCGATGGTGCCCAGGATGAGTGTGGCGTGGAAGAGCAGCATCCCGACAATGACAAAGGGCCAGTGCTTGCCGCGTTTGAAGAACCCGCCGGTTGTGCTTTGTGATTCGGTCATCTGCTTTAGTCCTTTTTCCAGCTCATCGGGCCGAGCATTTTATAGGTGTGCACGAGTTCAAAGTTTCCCTGGTCATCGGTCACTTTGATGGTGACCGGTCCTTTCCCGTTTTCGAATGCTGAGAACGGAACGATGAGCAGGATGTTTTGCGATTCCATCGCGGTTGGTTCGACCTCCATCGGGGTGAAGGCATTGATCCGCGCGCCGGGAGGATCGGTGACGGTGGCGGTGTAGATTGCTGATTCTTCGGTGCGGTTGGCGATGGTCATGCGGACTTGATTGGTGACCTCTTTGGAATCGAGCGTGTTAAAAATCTGCCCTTGCCCTCGGATAAACTGCACATCGGCGAGGGGCTTGGCGGAGAGCAGGAACACGAATGCGATGATCGCTCCGATGAGGATCAGGGGGTAGATGATGATTCGTGGGCGCAAGAGCTGAGGCTTAGAGCCTTGGACTACCCGCTCGGAGGAATAGCGGATGAGTCCGAGGGGGCGGCCGATTTTTTTCATCACGGTGTTGCACGCATCGACGCACTGGGCGCACCCGATGCACTCGAGTTGGAGCCCCTCGCGGATGTCGATGCCTGTGGGGCAGGTCTGGACGCACATGGTGCAGTCGATGCAGTCGCCGAGGACTGGGAGTGAAATGGAGGACTCGGGTGCTTGTTTTCTTTTCTTTTTCCCGCGTGGTTCGCCTCGTTTTTTGTCGTAGGTGACGATCATGGAATCTTGATCGAGCAGTGCGCTCTGCATGCGGGCGTAGGGGCACATGACGCAGCAGATTTGTTCGCGGAGGTAGGCAAAATCGAGCATCATCAAGGCGGTGGTCGCGGCGACGATGAGGAAGGCTGCGGGATGATCGGCGGGTGAATGGAAGATCCATTGCTTGAGATTCTCGGCGCCGACGAAGTAGGAGACGAAGGTTTGGGAGAGGTGCACCGAGATGACGAGGTAGGTGGCGTATTGCAGGAACTTGCCGAGCCCGAAGAAGCGTTTGGTCTTTCGTTTGCCGGGGGCGCCGACGAAGAAGCGTTCGACGGGGCGGTAAAGGAACTCCATATAGACCGTCTGCGGGCATGCCCATCCGCACCAGATGCGTCCGAAGAGGGCGGTGATGAGGAAGACGGAGATGAAGATGATGATGAGCAGGATCGCGAGCAGGAGGGTATCGGTGGGGAGGAAGGTCTTGCCCAGGATCGTGAACTCGCGGTGGACGACATCAAGGAAGACCAAAGGCTTGCCGGCGAACTCGATCCAGGGGATGGCCGAGAAGATCACGATGAGGATGTAGGCGACGATACGCCGGGCGCTGAGGAACTTGCCCTTTGAGAGTTTGGGGTTGAGCCATCGGCGCGAACCGTCCTCGTTGAGGGTGGAGAGGACGCGTTCTTCGGGCGCTAGGTTTTGGACCTCATCACTCATAGCATCTCCGTTGGCGTACCCCCCAAAGGATGCGGCTGATTATTCTTTGATCGGGTCGGGGAATGCGGGGATGGGCATGCCGATCTCGGTGCCCTTTGGGCCCTCGATGTTGGTGCCTCGGAGTGAGGCGACATAGGCGGCGACCATGGCGATCTCATTCTCGTTGAGCAAAGTCTGAGGGGGCATGAGTTTGTTGGGTGTGCCGGTCTTGATGAGATCAACGATATCCATCAAACTCTTGATATGAAGGTACTTCTCATCGGTGAGGTTGAACCCGAGTCCGGTGATGCCTTGGGCTTGATTACCGTGGCAGACGGTGCATGTGCCGTTGAAAATGCTTTGTCCTGAAGCGAGCCAGTTCTCGTTGCCCATGATGGTCTGGAGTTTGGTTTCGTCCATCGGCATTTCTCGGAGTTTGCCGAACTGGATTTCTTCTGCAGCCGCGACAGTCTTTGCGTAGTGCTCTTCGCGTGAGGGGACGATGGGCGTGAAGTGAACGACGAGGACATAGAGGACTGCGAAGACGATGGATCCGAGGAAGATCGCGTGCCACCACCCGGGGATGGGGTTGTCGTATTCTTGGATGCCGTCGTAGTTGTGCGACATGAGTTCATCGTGTTGGTCTGTATTGTAATCAGCCATGGGTTGTTCCCCTGTCTGTCTGGGTGTCTGTTTGGGTGTCTGGGTGGATGCTTGTTTGAATCCCGGTGCGAGGGGTGAAGACCGTATCGTCATCGAGGGGGATGCTTGCCTGTGCTTGGGTCTGGGCTTTGGAGGTGGTGAGGGTGGACCAGACGATCGCGATAAAGGCGATCAAGAAGAACACCAGTGCAACACTTGGGAAAACAGAGAGGTCGAGGAATGAAACGATTTCGGTCATTCTCATGGCGTCACCTCTTCAATCTCAGCCTGGACGGCTGATTCATCGGCGGGCTCTGCGGGTGTTTTCGAGATGTCGGTGCCGAGTCGTTGGAGATAGGCGATCAGGGCGACGACCTTCTTGTCCATTGTCTCGTCGGCGGGTGGGCCGCCTTGGGTTTCGAGATCGACCGCGATATCAATGGCTTGCTGCTTGGCATGCTCGACGGTTTTGCCCTCGTTGAGCAGTTCGCCATAGGGTACACCCAGGAGCGCCATCGAATCGACCCGTCCTCGGATTTCATCGAAGTTGATGGTGCCGGTGAGGAGCCAGGGGTATCTTGGCATGATGGAGTTTTCGGAGACATCGGCGGGGTTCTCGAAGTGACGGTAGTGCCAGAGGTTCGATCGCAGCCCGCCCTCGCGTGCGAGGTCTGGGCCGATTCTTCGTGAGCCCCATTGGAATGGATGGTCATAGACGAACTCGCCGGGCTTGGAGACCTCGCCGTAGCGCATGGTTTCCCAGAGGAACGGGCGGATCATCTGCGAATGACAGTTGTAGCACCCCTCGGCGATATAGATATCTCGCCCTGCGAGTTCCAACGGGGTGTAGGGCTCGACGGTGGAGATGGTTGGTACATTGGATGAGACGAGGAACATCGGGACGGCTTCGACGAGCGTGCCGATGGCAATCGCGACGAGCACCCAGAGGGTGAACTTGACTGGCTTGCGTTCGAGGCTGCGGTGCCACTTGCCCTGGAGGAATCGGTCGCCGGCATCGCCGAGCGCGGTGTTGGCACCCAGGCGTGACTTGGCGGGTGGGCCGTCGTCGTAGTGCTTGCTGAGCGCGGGGGCGTAGTGGACGGTTTCTTCATACTTGGCCGGGCGTGTTCGCCAGGTCATGTAGAGGTTGTAGAGCGCGATGAGTGCGCCCGAGAAGTAGAGCAACCCGCCGACCACGCGGATCCAGTACATCGGCACGAGGATGGTGACGGTTTCGATGAACCCTGGGTAGGAGAGACGGCCGTTGGCATCGAATGCACGCCACATCAACCCTTGGGTGATGCCCGCAGCGTAGATGGCGAGAACATAGAGCACCATCCCGATGGTGCCGACCCAGAAGTGCAGGGCACAGAGTTTTTTGGAGTAGAGTTTGGTCTGGAAGAGCCGAGGCATCATCCAGTAGAGCATGCCGAAGGTCATGAACCCGTTCCACCCGAGCACACCGGCGTGGACATGAGCGATGGTCCAGTCGGTGTAATGCGAGAGGGAGTTGACGGATTTGACCGAGAGCAATGGGCCTTCAAAGGTGGACATGCCATAGAAGGTGATGGCGACGACGAAGAACTTGAGGATTGGATCGGTCGAGACGCGATGCCATGCGCCGCGCAGGGTCATGAGCCCGTTGATCATCCCGCCCCATGAAGGCATCCAGAGCATGACCGAGAAGACCATGCCTACGGTCGATGCCCATTCGGGCAGCGCGGTGTAGTGCAAATGGTGAGGGCCGGCCCAGATGTAGATGAAGACCAATGACCAGAAGTGGATGATCGAGAGTTTATACGAGAACACGGGTCGCTCGGCGGCCTTGGGCAGGAAGTAGTACATCAACCCGAGGAAGGGTGTGGTGAGGAAGAAGGCGACGGCGTTATGACCGTACCACCACTGCATCAGTGCGTCTTGGACACCGGCGTAGATCGGGTAGGACTTGAGTGCGAGTTCGGCGGAGGGCATCTCGCCGTGCTGGAAGAGGTAGACCAAGCCGGCGGGGATCCAGAGGTTGTTGAAAACATGGAGCATCGTGACGGTGACGATGGTGGCGATGTAGAACCAGAGGGCGACATAGATGTGCCGTTCTCGTCGATGGAGGAGGGTCATGAAGAAGTTGCCGCCAAAGAACCCGAGCCAGACGACGGCGATGGCGATGTCGATTGGCCATTCGAGTTCGGCGTACTCTTTGCCTTGGGTGATGCCCAGCGGGAGGGTGATCGCGGCGGCGACAATGATGAGTTGCCACCCGTAGAAGTGGAGTTTGGAGAGCAGGTCTGAATACATTCTGGCTTTGCAGAGTCGCTGGGTGGAGTAGTAGATCGCAGCGAAGATGCCGTTGCCCGCGAAGGCGAAGATGGCGGCGTTGGTGTGCAGCGGGCGGAGGCGTCCAAAGCTCAGGAACGAGATCCCGAGCCCGGCTTGTGGGAAGGCGAGTTGGAGGGCGATGATGACGCCGACGAGCATCGCGACGATGCCCCAGATGACGGTCGCCCATGCGAACATGCGGACGATTTTGTCGTCGTAGACAAAGGCTTCGAGCCCGTCTTTGTCAGGATGCTTTGGGGCATCGGTCCCGCTTGATTGGTCATTTGCTTGGAGTGCTTGTTCGGCCACGGTAGATACCCTTTTCAACATGTTCATGCATGGAGTGCCATGCGTCAACAAGACGCTTTGTTCGCTTGATCTTGACCGCACAGTACCAGAGATCGAGTCTGGTGCGTGAGAAACCGCCAAAATTATCGCCCGACCGAAATATTCCCGGCCAGACAGAACGAATGGTATCGAGTTACCCACAACGATCAAGTGAGCAGCAGATTTCTTTGTCCGGTATGACTCGGCATGGGCACGATACGAACAGCGTCCGATAAGCCTGGGCTTGATCGAACGCTGTCAAATCGGTCATCGGCGATTGGCGTTGTTCAGGAGGAATAGTTCTGGGCCATGAATCGGCGGTACTCGCCGGTGCGGACATGGTCCGACCATTCGCGGTTGTCCTTATACCACTGCACCGTCGCTTCGAGGGCCTGGGGCCACGCCGAGCGGGTGGGTTCCCATCCGAGCTCGTCGCGGATTTTGGTGGCGTCGATGGCGTAGCGCATGTCGTGTCCGAGTCGATCGGGGACTTGTTCGATAAAGGATTCATCGCGGCCACAGAGGCTGATGAGCATTTTGGTGAGTTCAAGGTTCGAGCGTTCGTTGTTGCCCCCGATGTTGTAGGCTTCGCCGGGCTTGCCGTCGTCGAGGACTCGGCAGATCGCTTCGCAGTGATCGAGGACATGGAGCCAATCGCGGATGTTGCGTCCGTCGCCATAGAGCGGCACCTTCTTGCCTTCGAGCAGGTTGTTGACAAACAGCGGGATGACTTTTTCGGGGAACTGGTATGGGCCGAAGTTGTTTGAGCATCGGGTGATGCCGATGTTCATGTTGTAGGTGTGGTGGTAGGCGCGGGCGAGCATATCGCCTCCGGTTTTGGAGACGGCGTAGGGCGAGTTGGGCGAGAGGGGTGTTGATTCGGTGAACAACTGCGATTTGTCATCGAGCGGGAGCTCGCCGTAGACCTCGTCGGTGGAGACATAGACGAATCGTTTGATGTCATGCTTCTTGGCGGCGTCGAGCATGCACTGGGTGCCGATGATGTTGGTCTGGAGGAAGAGCGAAGGATTGTGGATCGAGCGATCGACATGCGACTCGGCAGCAAGGTGGAGCACGACATCGGCCTTGGGCATGATGGTGTCGAGTTTTTCCGTGTCGTTGATGTCGCAGTGGACAAACTCATGGCGGGGCTCATCGACGAACTCGGCGAGGGATTCCATATTGCCGGCGTAGGTCAAGCCGTCGAGGTTGATGACGCGATCATCGGGGCAGTTTTCGAGGATGTATCGGATGAGGTTCGAGCCGATGAATCCGGCGCCGCCGGTGACGAGGATGGTCTGTCCCATAGTGGTGCTTTCCGTTGAGTTAGACTTTGTTCGCGCCCGACTCGGCGATCAAATTTGATGCGCGGTGCAGGCTCTCGATGGTGCCCGCGTCGGTCCACCAGCCTTCGAGCGTTGCGCTCGTCAGGTTGCCGCGTCGGAGGTATTCGTTATTGACATCGGTGATTTCGAGTTCGCCTCGGGCGGAGGGCTTGCATGATTCGCAGATGCTGAACACATCGGCGTCATACATATACAACCCGGTGACTGCCATATTGCTCGGCGGGTCTTTGGGCTTCTCGATGATGTTGGTGATGGTCTTCCCGTCGTCGCCAAACTCGACCACACCGAAGCGTTCGGGGTCGTGGACTTCTTTGAGCAGAACCTTGGCGCCGTCTTTCTGATTACGGAAGTCGGCGACCGCATCGTTGATGTTGTGCTCGATGATGTTGTCGCCCAGGATCACGCAAACCTTGTCGTCGCCTACGAAGTGCTTGCCGAGCTTGAGCGCATCGGCGATCCCGCCCTCGCCGACCTGGAAGGCGTACTCGAGGCGGGTGAGCCCGAGTTCTTTGCCATCGCGGAGGAGTTTGATGAAATCGCCTGCGTTTTCCTCGCCCGTCACGATCATAATCTCGGTGATGCCCGCATTGATGAGGCATTTGAGCGGGTAATAGACCATCGGCTGGTCATAGACCGGCAGCAGGTGCTTATTGGTGACGAGTGTCATGGGGCGCAATCGTGTCCCGAGTCCACCTGCCAGAATCATGCCTTTCATGGATCAATCCCTCCCTATCAGGCGTGTATAAATGGCCTGTGCATCGAGTGTATCCCCCATCGGCGAGAAAACCGGGTTTCTCCAGCATCATGCGCGATGAGCGGGTGCGGAGCCTGGGGAAATCGGTGCAAATATATGTCGCCGAGGATAAACCCCCGCAGGCCGGGCGTTATCCGCCGATTTATGGATCATGGCGTGTTTTTATGGGCGGCAGCCGTACATCGCCCTATCATGCGTCGGTGATATTTGCTAAGCCGCTTGTTTTGAGCCGCTTATAAAACATCCAATAACGCAACAATCGGCAATAATTACCTGAAGTTCGCTGGCACAGTTTCTGGATCGCTGTATATTTCTGGTGTCCACACCTGTTGTGGCATCAGAACTAAAGAGGAGATATGTTATGAACCTTTCACAAACACTCGGTGCAGCAATCATCATGGCATGCGGCTCGGCCGCCTTGGCAGGACCCGTGGTTGATCTTGCTCCCGGCGAAATCACCGGCGAACTCAGCGGCATCACAAACAGCACCATGGGCGAACTCATCGGATCGGTCCAATCCGATGTTTACCAAGACTTTGCCATCTACGCCAATCAAGGCGAAGGGCGAGGTCTGCCAGCCCTTTACGAAGGCACGCTCCTGACCCGCGTTGTTCGCTCGAATCAGACCGGCAACCTGCATTTCAACTACCGCATCCTCAATGCCAACTCAGAACTCGCCGGGATGATCTCTCGGATCGAAGTTGACGGATTTGAAGGATTCCAAACCCGCGTTGAGTATCGCAATGAGCTCTCCTCGCCCGGAGTCCAAGGACCAAGCGATGCGTCACGGAGTGAAAATGGCAATATCCTGAACTTCGAGTTTGATGAACTGCTCGATTCTTCGGCTGATTCACGCTACTTCTTCGCGATGGTTGATACCGATACTTTCTACGAGAACGCGGCCAACGCGACAATCTTCCTTCAGAACGGCGAATCCGTCACCCTGAGCGTTGCCGGTGCAACCCCATCGGTTCCAGCACCTGGTGCTCTTGCATTGCTCTCTGCGGGCGGGCTGATGACTATGCGTCGTCGCCGCTAATCCGAGATATTTCTCGCTCAGAGACTGCTTTCAGGACACCCAATACCGTGTGACCTTGAACTCACCGAAGGCCATCCAGCAATGGATGGTCTTTTTTCTGCGCATAACCCCCATACTTGGGGAGGATTCGGAGTTGAGTTAGAATTATCGGCTGGACCAATAATTATCTTACAGTTCGATGGCATCGTACGAAATCTGATGTATTTTCCTCATAGCCACCATATTTGTGGTGAAGAGAACTCAAGAGGAGATTCGGAATGAACTGTATTCAATCGATCGGTGTCGCGGTTGTGCTCGCGGCGGGGACGATCGCTCAAGCTGATGTAGCCAATCTGGCTCCGGGTGATTTCGCAGGGGGGCTCTTCGGAGTCACCAACACCGAACTCCCCGAACTCATTGGCGCTTCTGTTTCTGATATTTTTCAGGACTTCACGATCTATAGCGGCGGGGAAGGGGCCCAGGGCGACGGCGTTCTCTATCAAGGGACACTGATGACCCGCGTGGTTCGATCGAACCAAACGGGAAACCTGACCTTCAACTATCGCATCATGGACCCCGCACCCGGGTTTGAGGGCGTGATCTCCGACATCGACCTCACTGGATATAGTGATTTCGAGACACGGGTTGAATATCGAAGCGAGGTCAACGGGCCTGGCGATGAGGGCCCGGTTGATGCGTCGCGGAGCGAAGACGGCGATGTGATCAACTTCGACTTTGGTTTGATTCTTGACAGTGACAAGGCATCACGGTTCTTCTTTGTCATGACCGATGCGACCGAGTTCGGCCAGCCCAACGGCGATGCTGCAAACGGACTTGGGGGAGCATTGGCAACGATCTATCTCCAGAGCGGCGAATCCGTCACGCTCAATGTTGTTGGTCCATCCCCATCCATACCCGCACCGGGCACACTCTTGCTGCTCTCGGGTGCAGGGTTGATCGGCACGCGTCGGCGTCGATAAGCGGAGCACGACAACCATTCTGATTCACTCAAGCCGCCCGTATACGGGCGGTTTTTTTGAAGCCTCACATCGTCGCCGAGCCGTTCTCGGACGCTTCAGGCTTGTTGTACCGATCTGCCGAGCGTATCTTGTCAGCGCCGATCGGATCATCTGATCTTTCTTGCCCGGCGAGTCGATGATCGAGGGATGAGTGCACTGCCCAATGATCCTCATTCTTCGCCCCTGCCGCTGCGCATGGGAGGGGATGGGCCCGCCCACGAAACCCAGCCGCCTTTGGACGATCATGATTTCGATCAGATCAGGATGGTGGTCCAACGGGCCAAACCGATCGAGAAGGCGGTGCGGTATGCGCATTTCTCTGGGTGGACGACGCTGCTGGCGGGGGTACTCTCGATCCCGTTCGCCTTTGGCAATACGCCGATGCTGATCTTCACGGTTGTGCTCGCCGGGATCGGCACGCGCGAACTCACGCTCCGGCGATCGCTCAAATCACTCGATCAATCTGCACCGACCAAACTCGCGATCAACCAGCTCATGCTCGGGGGCGTGCTGATGATCTATGCCGTGTTCATGCTTCTCTCAGCACCCGCGGAGACCATGGTTGAATCGGCGATGAACGCCGACCCGATGATGCAGAGTGCGCCCGAGCTCAACGGGATGATGGACGATCTGATCCAGCTCGAACAGGTCGCCACGGCGTTGATCTATGTCGGGATGATCGTGATGGCGGTGTTCTTTCAGGGGGGGACGGCGCTCTACTACTTCTTCAAGGGGCCCAAGCTCCGCAAGCTTCATAATGAGACCCCTGATTGGGTGATCCGGGTGTACCAGACTGTTCATGGGTGATCCGGCCCCTGAAATCGCAATTTGAAGCCTACAGCTCGAAAAACTGAAACTCGGCGGCTCGAATCCGATAGACCTACCCTATATATACATCTCTACATCGCGCCCGATGGAGGGCGGGGTGCCAATGCAGACTCGATCTCTGGAGTTCCTTGTGGGTCAACACACAATCAAGCGTCTTTCTCTCTCGCTCGCACTCTTTGGTATCGGTTCATTGGGCTCGCTGCCAGGATGCACGACCAGCACGAAAACGGTCGAGGTTCAACGCACCATCACGACCGAGGCGGCACTGAGCGACTTTGATCGGATGTGGGAACTCATCGACACCACCCACTACGACCCCGAGCACAACGGCGTGGACTGGGACAGCGTCCGCGATGAGCTTCGCCCGCAGGCACAAGATGCCCGGAATCGGCGTGAGATTCGATCGGTGATGCGCGAGGCTTTGGATCGGCTTGGGCAGTCTCACTTTGGGATCATCGCCGAGGCGGATGACGAGGTATCCAAAGAATCTGATACATCTGAAACTTCCAACGACTCCTCGCACGCCGACTCGACCGATCAGGCTCAAACTACTACAGAAACGATCATCAGCGAAGACTCCCCCGCTGACGATTCGGCGAGCGATGGCACCGGCGATGGGGACACCGGGATCGATCTGCGCATCCTTGATGGACAAGCGGTGGTGACGGCGGTGCGGGATCAGAGCCCGGCGCAACGCGCGGGCGTGCAGACCGGTTGGGTGCTCACCAATGTGCGTTCCCGCGAACTCGCTGACGGGCTTGCCAGGCTTCGTGAGTACCTCGATGAGATCGAGTTTGATATCAACGCTCGGCGGATGATCTTGGGCAACAATCTCCAAGGGCCTCCAGGGACGACGATCGACCTAACCTTCCTCAACAGGGACGACGAGGTGGTTGAACTCAACATCACACGCGCCCCGATGCCTGGGGAGTTTGTCAAGTTTGGCAACCTGCCTCCGATGAGCACGCACCTCGAATGGGACCGATTCACGACCACGAACCCCGATGGGCAATCGACGGAGATCGGTGTGATCGCGTTCAATATCTGGATGATTCCGATCATGGCTCAGTTCGAGAAGGCGATGTTTGAGCTGCGCGATGTCGATGGATTGATTATTGATGTGCGTGGCAACCCGGGCGGGATCGGTGGGTTGGCCCCGGCGATCAGCCGATTCTTGGTCTCGGAGAAATCATCGCTCGGCACCATGTCCATGCGGGGCACCGATTTGCAGTTCAACGCTGAGCCTGTGATTGTGACAACCTGGGGCGAGCGGCTTGATCCGTTCACCGGGCCCATTGCGATCCTGATCGACACCGGGAGCGCGAGCACCTCGGAGGTGTTTGCTGGAGGATTGCACTCACTCGGACGCGTGGAAACCTTCGGCACCCGCTCGGCAGGAATGGCGCTGCCCGCTGCGATGGACAAGCTCCCGTCGGGTGATGTCCTGCTCCACGCGATCGCCGACTTTGTCACTTCGACTGGGTATCGGCTCGAAAAAGATGGTGTTCAGCTCGATCATTATGTGCCGCTGACCCGCGAGGACCTCTCGAATGGGATCGACTCGCCCAAACAGGCCGCGACGGAGTGGATTGCACAGGAAACCGCGGAATAATCAACCACAAACCAAAACCAGAGAGATTTTCAAGAACCAACGAATAAGGAACCCACCATGAAACCCAAGTCATTGTTCAAATCGGCAGCCATCGCGCTGAGTATCGTCACCCTCTCGGGGATCCCCGCGAGCCCGTTGAACTCCGTCGCATCAGCGGCTATCACCCTCGATCGTCATCTGGATCAGGATGAAAAAGCGATCAAGGTGATCGAAGACTCAATCGAAGCGCTTGGTGGCAAAGAAGCGATCAGCAAAAACACTACCGTCACCCAGAGCGGCACGATGTCGATCCCCTCGATGGGGCTCGAAGGGACCATCGAGATGTACATCGAGAGCCCAAAGCGTCTGCGTCTGATCATTGATATCCCGATGATGGGCAAGACGGTGCAGGGGCTCAATGATGGGGTCGTCTGGTCGACCGATGCAATGAGCGGCCCGCGCATCTTCTCGGCGGAAGAGTCCGAAGACCTCATCAAACAGGCCGACATTGGATACCTGCTCCGGTTCCGCGAGAACTACACGACCATCGAATATGTTGGCGAGGTCGAGTTCGACGGGCAGGCAGCACACAAGCTTCGGCTTGTGGATCAGAAGGGCAAAGAATCCATCGAATACTACTCGGTCGAGAAGGCCTTCCAGATCGGGTCTGAAACAACCGCCGACACCGCGATGGGCAAGATCAACGCCATCACCAAACTCCAAGACTACAAAGAACTCGGCGGGGTCATGCAGGTGACCCGGATCGTCCAGGCCATTGGCCCGACCGAGGTGGTCATCAGCTTTGACAGCGCGGACTATTCCAAGATCGACGATTCGGTCTTTGAACTCCCCGCAGCGATCAAAGCCTTGATGGAAGCGAAAAAGGAAGATGCAGCGCCATAATCCTTGACTGACGATTTGATCCTTCGATCATTCAACCACCCATCGGCTCGGTGTGTGTCCCTCGGATGCGTACCGAGCCGTTGCTTGTTTCGAGCCTTGATTCTTGATCGGAATCGCCGATCTGGAGTTCGGTGGAGTTTCTCGTTGATTGGATCAGGCGGGCGTCGAGGTCTTTGACGGTGATTTTGCCATTGCTGTTGTAGGCTTTGAGGATGCCCATGAACCCTTCGCCGAGATCAAGGTCGAGCCTCCCGTTGGAGGTGCGTAGGGTGATGGGTCCTTCGTTGCCATCGGTGGTCGAGGCGTAGATGTTGCCGTTGGATGTTTCGCCCCAGACGGTTCCAAAGACATCGGTGATGACGAGGCTGCCGTTGGTTGTGAAGAGTTCGATGTCGCTGCTGATATGTTCTGCGGCGATGTTGCCGTTGCCTGTTTGAGCGAAGACCGAGCCGTCATGGCGATCGACGGTGACCGACCCGTTGCTTGAAGTCAGGTTGGCGTGTCCTGAGAGCCCGGTGATGAAGATGTTGCCGTTGGATGTGTGGGCTTCGATGCCTTGGGCGTTGGGGACATCGAGGATGAACGAGGCACCCTCGTCGTTTTTGATGAACCCGCCGGGCCAGTTGACCGAGACGCTCAGGGTGTCGTCTGCGAGCCGATCGGCGCGGATGATCGCGTGGGAGACACGATCGTGGTCATGCCCGTGGAGATCAACGATCAGGGCGACATCACGGCGATCGGACTGGAGAATCTCGATTGATCCGTTCTGGGTGACGATATCGAGCGGGGCGTTGGGGATATGGGGGATGTAGAGTTGTCGCTGCTCGTGGATCGAGTGGAGGCTCACGCATCCGCCGAGGGTCAGCGTCGTGAGCCCCAAGATCAGTGCGGCCCGAACGGAGGCAAAGCGAAGCGTTGGCATTGGAATAAGGTTCATCGTGGTGCTCCGTGATTGGTGCGGGTTTGTGGGTATGGGCGCAGTATACCAAGAAGAAGGCCTCGCCCGAAGGAATGATTCGGTGGCCGGATCATCAAATTGTGATTGAATGGAATGAAATCAGATAATTTCGAGAATCTCGAAGCGTTTGACGCCTCGGGGCGCGTTGACGCGGACGGTCTCGCCGACGCGGGCTTTCATGAGTGCTTCGCCCATCGGGCTTGTCGCGGTGACTTCGACGATGTCTTCGTCATCGCCGCCATCGGAGGACTCGCCGACGAGTCGGTAGGTCTCGATCTCGTCGTCGTCCTCTTCTCGGAGTTTGACGGTCGAGCCGATAAAGACCACGCCGTCGGCTGTTTTGGTGCTATCGACGACCTGCGCATTGGATAGACGCTCTTCGAGCCTGCGGATCTCGGCTTCGTCCATGCCCTGCTGCTCGCGGGCGGCGTGGTACTCGGCGTTCTCCTTGAGATCACCGAGCGCGCGGGCCTCGGCGATCCGGTCGGTAATCACTGGGCGATTGGCGATCAGCGCATCGAGCTTGCCCTTGATCTTGTCTTTTTCGTCAGCAGTGATCACATCCATGACATCGGCTCCTTTGAAAGCATCTATCCCACCGCCTTGCGGGGGCACAGTGTGTATCCTAAGCCCGAAATCGCCCGCGTGCCACCTCAAGGACGCGCGTGATGAGCAGCAGGGCCGATCCGGCGAAGAACAGGGCGATGATCATCCGCCATTGCTCATGAAAAACCCGGGCAGCGGTGCCGAGTTCGCGTCGATCGCGGACAATTTCGAGGAATCCACTCACCGGCGAGAGCAGCCATCCGACGCGGGGACGGTCTACACCGACCATCGCGAGATCGGGGCGCAGGCTCAGTTGGAGGCTGGCGATGATCGGTGCGCCGAAGACGATGAGGATCACGATGAGCATCCAGAGGATGCGGGGGGTGTCCTTGGAGCCGTTGCGTTCGATGGATGCAGAGCCCAGCGCGACCACCCCGGCGAGGATGGTTATCCAGGCGAAGCAGAACGCAGAGATCGCGGCAACAACCGAGATCGGCCACCCTGCGAGCACCGGCAAGGCCTGAGGCCAGAGCACCGCCTGCAACGGGACAAAGATGACCAGGGCATCGCGGATGGCGAACCGGACATGCTCGGAATCTCCAAAGGGCAGCGCCGCCTGCGAGAACCGGACCATAGGCCAGAGCACACTGAACCCGATGACCACGACCAAGAGCATCGAACGGGCAGCCGGGCGGGTGATCTCGGGGCTGATTGAATATGCCATCGCCATGGATGAAAACATGAGCACCGTCGCGCCCATGAGATAGACCATCCACAAGAGCGTAAAGACCCGAGGCTCGCCTCGGCGGTGGGCCCAGTCGGCGTGGTGCTTGGGCGGATTGCCAAAGAGATCACGGTCATCGCTCGGCGGGTGCATAAACGCCGAGCCGGGATCGTTGACTGGTTGCTCTGGTGGGATATCCATCATCGAACACTAGGACGAAGAATCACCCGTCGCCCTCTCGGCGTTGGAGGAGGATGTCCGCCGGGCGGATGTCAATTAGTGCTGCGCCGGCATCAATGAGCCCGGTGCGATCGAAAAGGGCCTTGAGCCGATCAATCTTGACGCTTGTGGGTTGCTCGCCGGGGCGTTCGCGCCCCGGGCCTGCGCCCCAGATGATCCGAGCCCCGCGGACGGTGATGATCTTGAGCGTTCCCGACTCGGCCCCCTTGCCCAGGTCAAACCCGGCGATCTGTTCGAGCAGATTCTCCCGCTCGAGCCGATCGAGCAGTTTGAGCCCGTCTTGGAGATCTGTCCCGAGCCATTGCTCGCCGATGGCAGGCTGACGGGCATCGACATTGGAGAAGAACAGCAGGTTGCTTTGCCCGATCGCATAGTCCAGAGGCAGCGCATGGCGATCACGATCAAGAATGATCTCCCGATTCCCCACACGCACCGCGGCAACCGGCACACGCCAACGGGCAGCCACCGTGATCTGCCCATCACTCGTCCATGCGATCGTCGGCGTGCCTTCGACCCATCCTGTATTCATCAGCGTGATCCCCGCTTCTTTGAGCGGGGCCTGGGAGAGGGCTTGCCCGCCTGAGACCGCGTGGGCGAGTTGTCGCTCGATGTGCTCGCGTTCGTCGATGGGCATCCATGTCGAGCCTGTTGCGTTGATGGGCCAGTCGATCACCACTGTGAGTTCATTGGGGGCGATGAACTTGGCGGCGCGTCGGTCGAGTTCGCCGATGCCCATTGATGCGCCGACAAAGACCGAGCCGCCGGCGAGGATGACTCCGGTGACGATCGCGATGCGTTTGTTGCGATCGAATCGGTCTGCGTCGTGCTTTGATTTCTTCTTCTTCGGCGTTGCTTTGCGGGGCATGGTTGGTGTCTCTCTATGTATTCGCGCCGGCGCGGGTGCGGGTCTTGGGATGAGTATCGATTGCTCGCCTCACGAGGTGGGCGCAGAGCGCGGGCATGTCGAGCCCATGGGCAGAGGCGGCCATGGGCAACAATGAACTCGGGGTGAAACCGGGCATGGTGTTGAGTTCGAGCATGAACCATCGCCCGGCATCATCAAGAATGAAATCGACCCGCGCGAGGTGCCTCACGCCGATCGCGGCGCAGATTTCCAGCGCATGAGCCTTCATCCCCGCGTCTTCATTATCTGCGATCTCAGGGTTCGAGGTGTACACCGTATCGGTGCGGTCGTACTTGGCTTGGTAGTCATACACGCCTTGAGCGGGGGCGATTTCGATGATCGGCAGGGCTTCGAGTGCGCCCTGCGCGTTGCTCAGCACCGAAACAGTGAGTTCACGGCCCAGGATCATCTGCTCGATCATGTACCCTCGGCGTGGGTGCTTCTCGATATCGGCACAGACCTGCGCGTGCGCCTGCTCCCATTGAGATTGATCCATGCAGATGTGGAGCCCGACGCTCGAGCCCTCTGCGATGGGCTTGATGACCACGGGCAATCCGAGCGGAGAATCAGATTGAGCGGGCTCAAAGATCGCAGCGAGGGGGGTGGGGATTGTGTGCTCGGTAGCGAGGAGTTTGGTGCCCATTTTGTCCATCGCTCGCTGTGATGCCTGCGATCGGCTCCCGACGAATGGGCGCCCGCACTGCTCGAGCCGGGCTTGGAGCACGCCGCCCTCGCCGAACTGCCCATGAAGAACGGGGAAGATGACCTCGGCTCGCCAATCTTTGATGTCCTCGATGGTTGGTTCATCGACGATCATCAGCGTGGCGTCGATCCCGTGGGCGGGGTCGGCTTCGAGGCAGGCGCGATGGACGGCTGCGGCGCTGGTGATTGAGATGGTTCGCTCGGCGTCGGGGCCGCCGCCGAGGATCAGGACGCGGGTCATGATGCGTCCTCCGATCCCGAGTCAACGGCTTCATCGCTCCAGATCACGAGTTCGCGTTCGAGGGACACGCCATAGGCATCATGGACACGATCTTGCACCTTGGCGATGAGTTCGATGACCTGGCGGGCTTTGGCGTCTTGGGCAGTGGTGATGAAGTTCGCGTGGAGATTCGAGACAGTTGCGCCACCGACGGCCATACCTTTACATCCGGCGCGGTCTATGAGCATCCCTGCACCGGCCCGCTCGCCCGATTCGGCGATGCCTGCGATGGCTTCGCTCAGCACCGGATTCTTGAACACGCACCCTGCGGATTTTTCGCCCAGAGGCTGGGATTTGGCTTTGTAGTCCATGCACTTGCTCAGTGATTCCTTGACCGATCCGGCATCGGCTTTGGTGAGCCCGAAGATGACCTGCGTGACGATCAGGTGATTCAAGTGCGATTGGCGGTAGCCGAAGTCGATCTGGGATCGTTCGTACACATGCTCGCGCCCCGCCCGGTCGATGGCCGAGACCGCGAGCACGACATCACTCATCGAGCCAAAGGCCCCGCCGGCGTTCATGATCGCTGCGCCCCCCACCGTCGCGGGGATGCCGGCGAGCACTTCGAGCCCGCCGAGCCCGGCGCGGACGCATCGGTTGATCAGGCTCGGCAATGCTGCCCCTGCGCCGGCGCGGACGATGCCTGTGACGGTATCCATCTCGACCTCGCGGAAGCCTTGGGTTTCGAGTGAGACGACCAGATTCGAGATGCCGGCGTCATCGACGAGCAAGTTTGCACCCTCGCCGAGGACTTTGAACTCGTCGTCGAGCTCAAGGCACGCGATGAGTTCGCCCGTGGATTCGGGTTTGGCGAGCTGCGATGCCCGGCCTCCGATGTGGAACCAGGTCGGGATCAAGGCGTTGTGCTCGATGGCGAGTTGGGTCGTGGGCACACTCACGCGATTCCCCCGTCCACCTTGCCGTCCAGATTGCCATCTAAATAGCCCTTGCCGATCTTCCAGACCGGGCCCGCGCCCATGACGACCAGCAGATCGCCGGGTCGGCAGAGGTTTTCGAGTTGTTCGATAATGGCTTCGAAGGGATAGAGGTGCATCGCGCGGACTTTGCGGGCGCGGAGCTTATCGACCAGATCGGCCGAGCTCACGCGGTGCTTTTCGATCTCGGAATCGCGCACAAAGTAGATGTGAGGCACGATCACAATGTCGGCGTGCTCGAAACTCTTGGCGAACTCGTCGAGGAAGAACCGTGTCCGCGAATGCTGGTGAGGCTGAAACACGCAGATCAATCGCCCGCCGACCTTGCGTGGGTTCTCTCGCTGGGCCAGTGCGCGGAGTGTCGCGTCGATCTCGGTGGGGTGATGCCCGTAGTCGTCATAGACGCGCACGCCATCGCGGGTGCCCAGGAGTTGCAAGCGTCGATCGAGCCCGGCGAAGGATTGGAATGAATGGGCCAGTAGTTCGCCGTCGCTGCCCACCGATCGCCCGAGCGCATAGGCCATCGCCGAGTTAAAGGCGTTGTGCTCGCCGGGCATGGTCAGGGTCCATGATCGCTCGGTGCCGTCGGGCTCGCGGATGTTCACCAACCCGGTCGTCGGCTCATACCCGATCACCCAATCCGCAGCCGGGTTGAACCCGATGGTTTCGACACTGCATTCGAGCGAAGCCGTCACTTCGCGCCGGTGGGCGCCGTCGTGGGCGATGATGAGCTTGCCGCCCTGGTCTGCCGGGGCAATGAGTTGGGCAAACTCGGCAAATGCTTCGACGACGGCGTCGAGTGAGCCGTAGATATCGAGGTGGTCGGCTTCGATCTGCGAGATCGACGCGATGGTGGGACGCAGGTGATGGAACGAACGATTGAACTCGCACGCCTCGGCCAAGAGCACACCCGATCGACCCGTCCACGACCCAACCGGGATCATCGATGACCCCACGCGATAGCCGACCGGCGATTGATTCTCGGCGCAGGCTCCGTTGGCGAGTTGCGGGCAGGTTGCGCCGACGATGACGGAGGGTTCGATGTGTGCGTCGGTGAGTGCGCATCCGAGCATGGCGGTGGTGGTTGACTTGCCGTGGGTTCCGGCGATGGCGATGCCGGTGCGTCCTCGCATGCACACGCCGAGGGCTTCGGGGTAGCTCATGATCGTAAGCCCGCGTCGGGTGGCTTCGATCATCATTGGGTGATCTGGTTTGATGGCAGCCGAGGCGATGACGACATCGGTGTCTTCGGGGAGTTGGGGTGCCGATTCGTCGAATCCGACCGAAATGTTGGCATTGGTAAGCGCGTCGGTGACGGGCGAGGGTGTCGAATCACACCCTCGGCTGGTCAATCCCGCCTCGCCGATCAATCGTGCCAGCGCAGACATTCCGCACCCGCCGATGCCGATGAGAAACGGGCGTTGCCCGCCGAGCTCGATCGTCAGGCGTGATCGGCTAGGCTCGTTGGGTTGATTCGTCGAGATGTCCGCGTTTCCGGGCGTTTTCACCATATCAGTGTATCGACCCAACCGGGGATTGGACACCAGAATGCGCATTCGATCACCCGAATCCTGGTAGCACAGGCGTCTCGCCTGTGTCTTCATTGGAAACTGAGATATAAACCAAGAAAAGACACAGGCGGGACGCCTGTGCTACGGGAAGACTCATCAACTACGCGGAGGGCGGGGTGAGCGCATCTGGGCCGAGCGTCTGAATCGTCGGCTTGCCGATTGCTCGACGGGTCAGATACGCGTTGAGTTCATCGAGCTCGATGGCGTTGATCTGGTCGATGATCTCGTCGAGGGTTCGGGTTCTCCCCAGATTGAGGAAATCGGCGCCGATCGCGCCGGCGCGGGCGCCGGTGGATTCGCCTGAGAAGATCAGGCGGCTCTTGAATCCGGTCTTGGCGCGGGTGAGTTCTTCGTCCGTGACATTGCCCTCTCCGATGCGCAAGATTTCAGCCATGAGCACATCGAGCGATTCCTGGGCGCGTTCGGGGGTGGTGCCGACATAGTTGCTCACGACGCCTCGGTCTTTGTCGGCCCGGAACGATGCGCTGACCGAATAGCACAAGCCTCGCTTCTCGCGGACTTCGGTGAAGAGCCGACCCGACATGCCGCCCGAGAGCACGGAGATGGCGAGCTTCTCGAGCATCGAATCTGCGTGCCCTTCGCAGGGCCCATCGTGGACAACGAGAATCTGTACCTGGCTCGAATCGTCCTCGATATGGGCGTATCCGCGCGATGGTTCGTTTGTTGGCTCGGGTTGATCGACGCTTCCAGACCAGTCGGATGTCAACGATTCGATCTGCTCGATAACGCTTTGTGTGTCGATGTCGCCTGCGATGGCGATGACCGAACCCGTCGGCTTGGCGTGTGCTTTCCACCATTGTGTGAGTGCATCGTGTGTGAGCGCTTCGACGCCTGCGATGGTACCGAGTGTATCGCGGCCGTAGGGCATTGGCAGGTGGCGAACACGCGCCGCCAACGCGGTGCGCTGCTGGGGATCGTCAGCTAACGATGCGATCGCTTGCGTTGCCAGCTCGCATGATGGCGCGAATGAATCATTCGACATCATCGGGCTGCGGATCATGTCAACGAGCAAGGGGATTGCTTCGTCGATGCGCTTGCCGATGGTCGAAGCGGAGAGCTGGGTGTACCGAATCGAGTTGCTGATATCGCGCAACGCGCCCGCATGATCGAACGCGTCGGCTTGTGCTTTGGAATCGAGGTTCGCAGCTCCGCGCATCAACATCTCTGCGCAGACACTCGAAGTTCCCAAATTGTGGATATCTTCAAACACCGCGCCGGCCGGGAGTAGCCAACGGATTGCTGCGGATTGCACGCCGCTCATTGGTTCGGTGATGATGACCAACCCGTTGGCAGTCATGTGTGTGTTGATGGTGTTGAGTGCGCTTGGCATGAAAACTCCTGGTCGATTTCGATCGCGATTCGTCGGCGAACATCATCGTCGATGATGTGTCTGTTCGGTGTATTGTTCGCATTGATCGAGCGAAAAACAGGGTGTCACGCGAAAAGAACGCGAAACGATCGCGCACGAACTTGGTGCGATCGTGTCGCGATCATGGTACGAACTGCATCGAACTGCATACGAAGTGACCAATTCGACGCATTCACGCGCGTTCTTCGTGTGAATCACTGCGTTTGGATTGTTGAAGCATCGTGGCGCATTGAAGAACATGATTTGTGCGCACAGTGTTTGCGATGCGCATGCTCGTAGTGAATCAATCACGACGCACTCAAGCGATCGGGCGATGCGATTCGCTGCGTGCGTTGTGGGTGTTCATCGCTTTGTTTTTGATTTGTTCTTGGTGTTGATGAGCGCGTTGTTGATGTGATTGAAGAGAAAAAGTTTGTGCGCAGAGGCACGCGATGAGCGCACTTGGTGTTGAAGCGCGCATGTGTTTTTGTGTTCGTGTATGCTGATGATCTCTCGAAGTTGCGCAATGTACGCGCAGTTCTTCAAGAAATACTGCACAACACACCGATGTGTTGTGTAGTTTGATTGACAAGCGTTTGTAGCGGGCCGATATTCACTGTGAACAAATCGGCTTCAATGTGAAGCAACCCTGACCAACGAGGAGACTCGCAAATGGCAAAGAAAAAAGCAACCCGTAAAAAAACCGCGAAGAAAAAAGGAGCCAAGAAAAAGGTCGCTAAAAAAGCAACCAAGAAGAAGGCTGCAAAGAAGAAAGTAGCGAAGAAGACCACCAAGAAGAAGGCGACCCGTAAAAAGACCGCCAAGAAAAAGGTAGCCAAGAAGGCAACCCGCAAGAAGACCGCCAAGAAGAAGACCAAGAAAAAAGTAGCCAAGAAAAAGGCCACGAAGAAGAAGGCGACGAAAAAGAAGGCCACTAAAAAGAAAGCCACCAAGAAAAAAGTAGCCAAGAAGAAGACAAAGAAGAAGACGACCAAGAAGAAGGCTACTCGGAAAAAAGCTACCAAAAAGAAGGCTACGAAGAAGAAAGCCACCAAGAAAAAGGCAACCAAGAAGAAAGCGACCCGCAAAAAGGCAACCAAACGCCGTGCGACTCGTCGATAACATGCTTGCCTGAGCCGGGTAAGCTGTTGGACCCGGTGAATTCAACAAACTACAAACGCACAGGGCTGATCGAAAGATCAGCCCTGTTTTTTATGCCTTGCAACTACCAAACACCGCTCATCCAATCGGGCCCAGGTCAGGCAGCGGAGGTTTTCCCGACCATCTGATCCATCAGGCTCGGATCCATCTGCGCGATTGGATAGTGCATCGCGAGCCCGCGCTTGAGGGTGTGCAGGTCACAGATTCCAAACGAGCACGCCCCGGGGATTCGCCACCCGACAAATCGCAGTGCTCTTGCAAGGCATTCCATCGAGGTGACGAACTCGATCTCGCCATCGCGTTCTTTGATCGGGATGAGCCCGAACTGCCATGCTTGTCTGCTTGTCACCAGTTCATAGGCTTTGGGCGCGATCTCGACGAGCATCGGGTCGATCCGCGTCGCGATCATCGCGTACTGCGCCGCCCATGCCTCTTCTATGACGCTGGGCGCGACTTCAAATCGTTCTTCAGCGATCACGCCGAAGGGGCGAGGGGATTGACGCTGGATATCAAGAATCTCGTCGCGCTGCGCGGGGCTCAACGCGCCCATCTCGACTAAGAGTTCTCCGAGTTTGATGCTCATCCGTGTTCCCCTTGCGTGATTGGTGCACACCGATCCGTCCGTGTGCAGCATGCTCGACTGCAACAGATTCGGATTCATCCGCGCAAGAATCGAGCACCATCGTCGCGATGGCGGGCTTTGTGTCGATGCAGACCAGACCGATCAATCCAGCCGGCGCATGGCAATGTCCGCGTGAAGATATCAAGAGAAAACTTGAAACCCGCTTGCACGCGTTCCCCGGCTCGGAGGTGGCGATGCGTCCGAAAACGCGATCGATTCGGGCTATTTCCCCACGCAGAAGGTCGCGAAGACCCTGCCGAGCACATCATCGGGAGATATCTCGCCGATGAGTTCGCCCAGGGCATCGAGTGCTGATCGCAATCCGATGGCGACGAGTTCGGGCTCTTCGATGATGCGTTTGTCGGCATCGAGTCGATCGAGTGCATCGGCGATGCCCCGGGCAGCATCCGCGAGCGCCCGTCGATGACGGGGCACGAACACCCCCACGCCTGCGCCTCGGCGACGGGTGGTCGCGTCGGCGATCGCTCGGCGAAGAGCACCCAACGCGGTGCCATCAAGGGCACAGACGGCTAGGGCGTCGATGGCTCGATCATCAACACTGGGCAGGTCCGATTTGGTCCGCACGCGGATCACGGGCGTTGATGCGGGCAAGGCGATGCGGGCAGGATCGAACCGCCCGCGCGGATCGCACCAGATGATCGCGTCGGCCCGGTCGATCATGTCGGCTGCACGATCTTGAGCGAGGGCATCGAGCTCGTCGATTGGTTCGTCGGCTGTGTCGAGCCCCGCGAGATCAATCAGTTCGATGGTGCCCGCGCCGGGGACAAACCGCGATAGATCCATCGGCTCAACGATCGCATCGCGCGTGGTGCCCGCGCGATCCGACACCACAGCCCGTCGCTGCCCGATGAGCGCATTGAAGAGCGAACTCTTGCCCGCGTTGGGGCTGCCGACAAGCACGGCGCGGGCTTGTCCGGTCTCGACACGATCGCCTCGAGCCGATCCGAGCTGATCGGCGATCTGTTTGCCCAATGCTTCGAGCCGATGGGCGAGTTCGATCGGTGCGATCGGGATGACATCTTCCTGATCCGAGAAATCGACCCCGGCTTCGACCAAGGCCAACAGCGTCGCGGCTTCTTGGGCCCATTGCTCGCACGATTGGCCGTAGGACCCATCGAGGAGGGCCGAGGCGGCTTTGAGGGTGTCTTCGTGCTCGGCCGCGATCCGCAGGGCGATCCCCTCTGCCTGCTGGAGCGTGAGGCGATGATTCAGATACGCCCGAGCGCTGAACTCGCCGGGCTGGGCGGGTTCGACGCCCTGGATCGAGAGCAACCGATCGAGCACACGGGTGATGAGCGCAGGGTTCCCGGGGAGGATGAGTTCGAGGGTGTCCTCGCCGGTGTAGCTGGTGGGCGCGGGATACCAGAGCAGGATCAGCGGGAGCGATCGGTCATTGCCCAGATCGAGCCGGGCATTGAACACGCCTCGCTGGGTCAGTTCAAGATCGCAGCATGTGTGCGCACAAATACGGGCATCGGGCCCGGACACCCGGATCATGGCGCGCGTGCTGTGCCCTGGGGCGGTGCAGTTGGCCGCGATGGTTGAACCTGTGGGCACGGATGCACCTCCATGATGGATTACATCTTGCCTCGCCGCGAGTTTTTCGAGGCGGGGTTGATCTGGGCGGGCCCTTTTTCCTTGAGTTGCTTCTGGGCATCGGCTGCTTCGGTCATCCGCTGGAGGAACCCCGGGCCTTTGTCCTTCTTCTCGGCTCGGATATTTTCGATCTCGAGCATCCCGTGCTTCTTCATGTGGGCACGGATCCACTTGTTCTCGATGATGCCCATCGTCGAGTTGGTGATGAAGTAGAGCGCCAAGCCCGATGGGGCAGCGTACATCATGACGGGGAAGAGGAACACCATCATGACCTTCATCATCTTCTGCTGGGATTCCTGCTCGGGGGTCATGGTTGCCTGGGTTGGAGGCGTGAGGTATTTCTGATGGAGATAGAACACGACCCCGAGAAGAAGGGGGAGGATATTGATGGATTCGACCGAGCCCCACATCGCGAAGCTGAAGTGCATGGATGCGGGCAGGGGGATCGCGCCGTCGGGCGCGGAGAGGTCATTCATGAACTGCCAGTTGAGGGCGTTCTGGAAGACGCCATAGAACGCGGGCTCGTGGCGGAGTTCTGACGCGAAGAAGAGGGTGGCATAGAGCGCGATCCAGACCGGGGACTGGAGGAACATGGGCAGACACCCGAGCATGCCCGCGGGGGAGATGCCTTCTTCTTTCCAGAGTTTGCCCATCTCGGCTTGGAGTTTTTTGGAGTCGTCTTTGTACTTTTCTTTGATGGCTTTCTGCTTGGGAGCCATCGCCTGCATCTGGACGCTAAAGCGTTGGACGCGGATCTGGGACCATCGGGTCACCGGGTGGAGACAACCACGCACGAGCACCACCAGCAACAGGATCGAGACGGCCCAGTCGCCGACGATCGCGTGGAAGGTGCGGAGGACGCCGATGAGGATATCGGTGAGCCAGCTGAAGGTACACGGGGCGCAGATGCCGCCGAGGTTCGAGACCACCATCGCGGGCATGTTGAGTGCGGCGATCTCAGGCTCTTTGTTCATCATCGGGCGATTGCGAGGCCCGGCATAGACGCCCAGGGTCGTCGTGACGGATTCGCCGGGGACGATTTGTACCGGCTTGGCGATGAGCCGAAGGATCTGGGTTGCGTCTTGGGCATTGGCGTAGGGGTTATCGACGAACCGATCGATCATCATGATGTCATTGAGGAGTTTGTCCTCGGGCACCGTAGTCAACGGATCGAACTTGGGGTGCATCGCGACGACGAAGTATCGGTCGGCCATGGCGAGCCATGAGAGCCTTGTCGCGCCCTCGAGCATCTCATCATTGGGCCAGACGACGAGCGTCGTGGGGTAGGTCTTGCCATAGGGGGAGGCGACTTTCTTACCCAGGAGCTTGGTTCGGCTTTTGAGCTCTTCATCGACCTGCACACTCAGCGAGCTGCCCTGGATTTCGGGTGCTTGCATGAACCCATACCGGATGCGCCGGCGATCGCCGCCATAGGACGAGCCGGCTTTGGGCATGTCGATCGGGCCGGTGGTGATGAGCTGGGCGGTGATGGGCTCTGTGCTGAGGTTCTCGACGGTTTCATCGAGGTAGAACCCGTGCTGGGTGTTTGGCTTGAGCGTGAATCGGCGTTGGATGCGGAGCACGGGGTTGCCCGCGATGTCGTCGATGTAGGCTTCAAAGACACCTGTTTCGAGTTCGTTCCAGATCGGGTACTTCCACCCGGAGATATCGACCGCTTCATCGTTGATCTTGACGGTGATGGCGGCGAAGGGCACGACGGATTGGGTGGTGCCTTCGATGTCGTGGCGGGCTTGGAGGGTGACATGGACCTCGCCTTTGACGGTCTCGAAATCATCGGGGAGCTGGATGGATTTGATCCCCGCGCCCAGATCGGAGAACTCGAGCGCAGCGAGCTGGGTGAGATCATCGAGATCGCCTAGGGTCGTGAACCCGGTGTCGGTCAATGGCGCCGGGCGGGGGGAATACTTGGGTGCTGGCTTGGTCTGCTCTGGAGTTGCTTGGTCTGGAGTAGCCTGCTCTGGACTTGTCTGATCTGGAGTTGTAGCGGGCTCATCGGATGGAGATTGCGTCTGGAGCGAGACGGTCGACCAGTGCGCGTGCGTCACGCCGGGATGACGAGCATCGGCTTGCGTACCGGTTTGCGCACCGGTTTGCGCATTGGTGAACGCGAGAACGAGCATCACCCCGAGCACGAGGGCGAAGCTGCCCAATGCCCAGAGGGACGGGCGGAGGGTTCGGGCACGAGAAGCGAGGGGGGTTGCAGGCATGCTCAGAGATTCCAGCGTGTGTATTGAATACTTGGTTCAGACAAAATCGACAAACATGATCGACATTCAGATCAACAGTGCAGCTCGCCGACGGGCGAGCGAACGGGCGGGGAACGCAGAGTCTATCGCCCTTCGTAGAGCCGATCGCCGAGCCAGTCGTTGAGGGCAGCGATCGCCTTGATTTTTTCGGCGGTTTCCTTGATGTCATACTCGACCCGGCAGAACTCGACCTGCCCCGGTGAGAGGAGCACATAGCTCGCGCGGGGGTCATGATCGCGGGGCTGACCCACCGACCCGACATTGATCACCGCCTTCTCGTCAGCGATGAACTTGAAGATCGGCTCGTCGCCGATCTCCGAAGGCGGATAAAAATCGGGCTCGTTCGAGAACACCCCGGGCACATGCGTATGCCCGACGAGGGCGACCCGGTCGACCCGATCAAAGATCGCTTCCATTTTGTCGGGCGCGTCGTTGACATCATCGGGGAAGATATATTCGTTGATCGGCCTGCGGGGCGAGGCGTGGACCGCCAGGATCGGGGTTTGATCCTCGCAGAGGTCCTCGACCACCCGGACGCGGAGCGAGCCGAGGAAGGCATAGCGCTGGGCGCGTTTGGTTTCGTCGGGCTCGGCGTCGAACTGCTCGCGGGTCCAGTAGGCAGCGTCCTCGGCGACCTTGTTGAAGTTGGTGGGTTCGTAGAGCACGCCGAAGTCATGGTTGCCCATCAGGGCCCATTGGCAGTGTTCTTGGACGAGGTCCACGCATTCGAGGGGCTCTGGGCCATAACCGACAATGTCGCCGAGGCAGACAATTTTATCGATTCCCTTCGATTTGATGTCGGCGAGGACATTCTTGAGGGCGGCGGCATTGCCATGGATATCACTGATGACAGCGGTGGGCACGACGGATCTCTCGGGGGGATAAGGATTTGCGTAATCCACCAAAGTCAGTGAATCCGGGTCAGGCGTGAACTGTAGATCCGCCGCATCCGATGGGCAATACCTTCTTTGGAGATCGGGAACCTTGATTTCTCTTTCCGATTCGTTGGTGGGTATGATGAGAGAGGCCAAGATGGCCGATGAAATGAAGGATATACGGGCCCCCGGAACAGTCTTCGGGGGCATAAAAACCGGCTCCTACGACTGTAGACGCATGTCAGGGAAAGACTTATGGCTTCAGCATCAGTAAGTTATCAACGAACCCGCGAGATGACCATCGACGAGCTTTTGCTCGAAAATCGGATCGTTTTCCTCGTCGGAGAGATCAATCACGCCTCGGCATCACGGGTGATGATGCAGATGCTCTATCTCGAGAATCAGCGCCGAAATCAGGAAATCAACTTCTATATCAACTGCCCTGGAGGCGTCGTCGATGACACGCTCGCGCTCTACGACACGATGAGGTTCCTGAGTTCACCGATTGCGACCTACTGCATCGGCCGGGCGTACTCGGGCGGATCGGTCTTGCTCACCGCGGGGACCAAGGGTCGGCGGTTTATTCTGCCTCACGCCAAGGTCATGATCCATCAGCCCTATGGCGGGATCACCGGGCAGGCAGAAGACATTCGGCTCCAGGCTGAGCAGATTATCAAGACCAAGCAAACGCTCATCGACATCCTCGCCAAGCACTCAGGGCAAGACCCCGCCAGGGTCCGCGAGGACTCGGAGCGGGATATGTATTTCGACGCTGAGGAAGCCAAAGCCTACGGGTTGGTGGACGAGGTGCTGACCGAGCCCCCTGAGGTCCTCACCGGCCCGGCGAGCTGAAATCTTTTCCCGTTTGATTGAACACGCAACACACCCACCAAAGAAGGTGAACACGATATGACCAACCCAAGCGCACATCTCGTTCCGATCGTGATCGAGCAATCCGGTCGAGGCGAACGCTCGTACGATATTTTCTCGCGTCTGCTCAAGGACCGCATCATCTTCGTCACCGGCGGCGTGATGGACGAGATGGCCAACCTCATCGTTGCCCAGCTCCTCTTCCTGGCCAATGAAGATGCCAAGGCGGACATCCATTTGTATGTCAACTCCCCGGGCGGCTCGGTCACCGCGGGGCTCGGCATCGTCGATACGATGAACTTCATCAAGCCCGACATCTGTACCTATGTGATTGGGCAAGCCGCGTCGATGGGCTCGGTGATCGCGTGTTCGGGTGCCAAGGGTAAACGCTATGCGCTCAAGAACGCCCGCAACCTGATGCACCAGCCTTTGCTCTCTGGAGTGATGGAAGGACAGGCGACGGATCTGGAGATTGAAGCGATGGAAATGCTTCGATTGCGGGATCGGTTGTACCGGATTTATTCCGATGCGACCGGGCAGGATCAGGACAAGATCAAGAGCGACTGCGATCGCAACCTCTGGCTCGATGACCAAGAGATGATCAGCTACGGCTTGATCGACGGCGTGCTTGAATCCATGCCCGTCTCGGGGGGATAAACCGATCCCCAGAACAACTCAACCCTCAAAGCCCGCAAGAATGCGGGTTTTTTCGTGTGTATCAGGAATGATGGATTTGTGGTATGCTGTTCTCAACGCACACACTTTGAAAGGAACCTACCGATGGCTGAAGTTGCAATCTCTCAAATCTGGCTCGCGATTTTGATCGCGAGTGTCTCTGTGTTTTTCGCCAGCGCGATCATGTGGATGGTGCTGCCTCACCATAAGAAGGACATGCTGTTTCTCAAAGACAAAGAGCCCGAGTTCCTTGATGCGATGAAAAAACTCGGGCTCAAGCCCGGGTTTTATATGTACCCCGGATGCGATCAGAAGGACATGAAGGACGAGGCGGTAAAGGCGAGATGGAACGCCGGGCCTTGGGGAACGCTGATTGTGCATCCCTGCAAGCCGACCTTTACCAAGAACCTCGCCTTTGCCTTTTTCGCCTACGCACTCATCACCGTGTTCGTCGGGTACATCACCGGGCTGAGCATGCCCGCGGGGAGTGACTATATGGAAGTGTTCCGTGTTGCGGGGACCACCGCGATCCTCGGGCATTGCATGGGTGGGCTTGTGGGTGATGTCTTCATCGGCAGACCCAGACGATTCATCATCACCAACTTCTTCGATGGCGTGGTCTATGCGCTCATCACCGCCGGGATCATCGCGTCGATGTGGCCTGGGGTCAGTGCGCCTGATGCGGGCGGGATATTGATCCCGTCATAAACCGAGCATCAGTCCATCGTCACCATCACGGCGATCTGTTCGTTGTCCTGCGCTGTGCGCAAAGCATTGATCGCGTCGTCGAACTTGAATCTCTTGGTGATGAGCCCGGAGAGGTCGATCTCGCCGGTGGTCATGGCGTTGAGTCCCTCGGCGATGTTGCCGCAGCGTGAACCGATGACTTGGAGTTCGTTGGTGATGATCGGCGAATAGTCGATCGGGTCGGCAGCGACCGATTCATCGAGCACGGGCAGCGGATTGGCTTTGAGCACGATGGTGCCTCGCGGGCGGACCATTTTCATTGCCAGTTCGAGACTCTGCGGGTTCATCGTGGTGTCGATGACGACATCCTGATCGTGTCGGCGACCAACATCGTCGAGGTGGCGGTGCTTGATGCCCCACTTGGCGCAGAGTTCGAGCCGATCGGTGTTGGTGCCCAGCAGGCGGACCGATGCGTTGAGTTTGGTCATGACCTGCGCACACAAGAGCCCGGACAAGCCCTCGCCGAGCACGGTGATGAAAGGTTTGCCTTCGAGGTGGACGATCTGCGAGGCGTGGACGGCGGCGGCGAGCGCCGAGGCGAACACGGCGCGATCGTCTTCGATCTCGTCGGGGACACGGATGAGGTTGCGGGTTTCGAGGATGAACTGTTCAGCCAAGCAGCCGTCGCGGTTGCGCAGGCCCAGGATCGCGCGATCTGGATCGTGATTGGCGAGCCCACGCCGAGCGAGCGGGGAGTTGAGATCGGCGATGTTCACATTGCCGACCACGCGGGCACCGATCCATGAATCGTCAGCAGCGTGTTCGACCACCCCCACGAACTGGTGGCCCAGGATGCCATCGTGCGTGATCTGTGATCGGCACGCGGCGATGTCGGCCGAGCCGACGAGCACGCGGGTGGGGCGGATGAGGGCTTGGGCATCACTCGGCACCGGATCGGGTGCGCTGCGATCGAGGAAGACCTCTGATTTGGACATACGAACTGCGAGCAACCGGTGCCCTCCGTCAGAATCTTCGGTGTGAAGCACGCGATGCACTCCCGATGGGATGGATATCGAACCGATCCGGGAGCGGGTGCATGATGATCTGCAAGTTTCACCCGCAAATCCGATGATTTTCGGACGCTTGGGAGGTGAAAATTGGAGGCGAGAACCCGATGAGTCGTGCCGTCCAAATACGCGAGGATCGCCTTCTCTTGCCCCTCCCTGCGCCCCGCGGGGAGGTGGCGAGCGAAGCGAGGCGGAGGGGTGTCTTCTCTTATCTTCTTTTTCCCCATTCTCACAATCTCTTTAAGACACCCCTCCGACCGCGAAGACGCGGCCACAACCACCCTATGGGTGCTCCCCGCGGGGCGCAGGGAGGAGCAGGAGGGAATCGCCGAGAGATGAAACAATAGGTGTTTTGTGGAACAGAACTTCTGGACACAATCTAGTCTTCGATAATCGGATCCATGCCCACCGGGGTCGAGGTGGTTTCGTTGGGTGGAGGCGGGATCAGCGGGAGGTATTCGACAAGCCGTTTCTTGCGGTTGAAGACCGGATAAGTATACGGCTGGGCGGCGGCGAAAAGATCAGTGGTCGAATCGTGCCATTCGATCCAGGCACGGCGATCGAGCCCGAAGTTCTGCCCGGTGAGAATCAAGAGCGAATGGAGCACGCGGTCATTGACGACGAGGCGCGAATCGCGGAGCGCGCCGATGAGCGCCTGGACGACCATGTTCTCGCGGTACTGCCCGAGCGCGTCGGCGGCGGCGGCCCGGACATCGGCGTCGGGTTCGTGCTCGTCGCTGATGAGGTCGATCAGAGGCATGATGGCTTTGGCGCTGTGGACGCGTTGGAGGGCGCGGGCGGCTTCGACGCGGACGATTTTGTTTTCGTCAGCGAGTGCCCCGAGGATGATCTCGACATGCTCAGGATCGCCATGCCTGCCCAGCGCACGAACCGCAGCACTGCGCACCCCGGGGTCGGGATCATCCATCCGATCGAGGTAGAGTTCGATGTAGACACCCTCGCCTCCGAAGTCGGCGTTGGAGAGCAGGGTGGTGCCTCGGTATCGGTTCTCGGCGCTGTACTGATCCGTCGCCATCTCGGCTGCTTGGGTCGGCGAGGTGCTTGATGAAAAGACATCGAGCAGGCTTGTAGTCCCTCGGGGGACATCGTCGAAGGTGGTGCACCCGGTGAGGGGGAGCAGAGCAACCCCAGCGAGCAATGCCGACGCGATGAGTTGGTTTGAAGCGGTGGTGCGCATGGGTAAGTATATCGAGTCAAACCGGAGATCGGCATGAAACTGTGGATTCTGATGTGAATCGGTGCGGGGCGCGGGGCTCAGGAATAGAGCGAGCCCGAAGCGATGTCCTGGTTGCGCAGGGCGATCGGGGTATCGAGGACTTCACGCAGGATCATCGCCTGGCGGATCGACGAGCGGGATCGGAGCATCTCGCGGGCGGAATCGATCTCGGGGACAAACCCGGTCGATTTGGAGAGCTGGGGGCGGGTGGATTTGGATGCGCCGCGGATGGACTCGAGCTTGGCAGCGGTGCGTTCTGTAGGTTTGGGTGCTTTGGGTCGTTGTGCGACGGGTTGTGCAGATGGTGCGATCACCCGTCGGCGGCGCTGCTGGGGAGCCATCGGCTGAGCCGGTCTTGGCTGGGAACGATGCTGAGGCTGGGCTTGAGGGCGGGGGCGGGGTTGGACGGGGATCGGTGGGAGTGTTGGATGGCTTTGCCCGACGGCTGTTGGGGCAGCGGTTGCTCTTGGAGAAGCGGTTGGAGGCCCAGTTGGAGGCGTGGGCGAGCCGGCGCGTTTTTCACGCAGGGCTCGGAGCTGGGCCATGCGCTCTTGGCGGAGGGCTTCGATGCGGTCTTTGGGGCTCTGCTGGGCTTGCTGGGGGGCTGCGGATCTGGGCGTAGCGATGGGGCGTCCGGTTCGGAGTGCTTCTTGTTTTTGGCGGGCCATCTCTTGGAGGGCATCACGCCGAGCGCGTTGCTCTTTGGCTTTTTGAGCAATGCGCACGGAGACATTGAACACCCCACCAAGGATGATGATGATCAGGATCGGGTTGCCGATGATGAATTGGATGATCTTTGACACGCTGTGAGTATATCGGCTCTTCAGGAGCAGAGCATGCCAGAACCGGGAGAATCATCATCTGGAATCAGCACCGGGTGCCCGGAATCGAGTTGATGCCTGCGAATTTGGACCTCGAAGACCTTCGAAAGCACCGAATCGGTCAGCACCGACTCGGCGGAGCCCTGCTTGGCGATCTGCCCATGTTGATCGAGCACGATCGCATGGTCGGCCCATCGCGCTGCGCTGCTCAGGTCATGGATCACCACCCCCACCCCGATCCCCGACTCAGCGAGCGATTTGAGGGCCCCCATCGTCGATTGGGTGTGCTTGGGATCCATCGCCGAGCAGGGTTCGTCGGCCAGCAGGTAGCCCGATGGATTGTGGGCAACTTGCACCCATGCCCGGGCGATCGAGACGCGTTGTTGTTGTCCCACGCTCAGGTGGCCATAGGGTTTGGACGCGATGTTGGCGAGTTCAAAGCGTTCCAAGGCTTCATCGACCCGGTTGTTGTCTGAGCCTTGGGCATGGGCTCCGAACTCGACGACCCGGCGGGTGGCGAAGTCGAACGCCAGATTCGGGCGTTGCTCGATGAAGGCGATTGATCGGGCGCGGTCTTTGGACGCGATGGATTGGATATCACGATCATCGAGGGTGATCGTGCCCGATTCGGGTGCTCGGAGCCCGGCGAGGAGTCGGATGAGGGTGGATTTGCCCGAGCCGTTGGGCCCGACGATCGCGGTGATCGAGCCCGGAGCGATGGTGCAGGAGATGCCATCGAGCACCAGCGGGGCTTTGGAATATCGAAATGAGAGGGCCTGGGCCAAGATGGGCATCGGGGATGATATGCGGATGGATTGAACCCGTAGCACAGGCGTCCCGCCTGTGTCTTCTTCTGGTTTATGATCTTCCTTTGGAGAAAGAGATACGAAAGACACAGGCGGGACGCCTGTGCTACGGGGGAGTCCACGCTACCATCAACGCAAAGAAGACACTTAAAGGACAGGATTTCTATGCCAGGACGATTCAGAGACCGATTAGTCTCCCACATTTCACACGATACCTACACCCCCAAACCGATCCCGCTGGTCGCCAAGGAACTCAACATCGAGGATGTCAAGGAGTTCGGGATCGCGGTGCGCGAGCTCGCTGAGGAGGGCGTGATTGATCTTTCCGAGACGGGCAAGATTCAGTTGCCGTTCCGCCCCGACGAGGGCGAGTTGATCGGGCAGTTCCGAGGCACCGCTTCGGGCGTTGGGTTTGTGATTGCTTCTCAGAAGATGCACGGCTCGGATATTTTCATCCCGCCTCAGTATACCTTCAATGCACTCACCGGCGACACGGTCAAGGTCTACTTCGAGCGCGATCAACGGCGCGAGCATCGCTTGGGCACGATGGAACGACAGTATGCGGGCGAGGTGCTCGATATCATCGCGCGCAAACGCGCCAACTTCACCGGCGAGATCGACAAACGCGACGGCAGATGGATCGTCTACCCTGATGGACGCGAGCTCACCGAGCCGATCGTGATCCGCGATGCGGAATCAAAGAATGTCAAACCCGGCGACAAGGTCGTCATCGAGATCGTCGAGTATCCAGAGAACGGACGCTTGGCCAAGGGGGTCGTGACGAAGGTGCTCGGCGAGGCCGGCGAGCCTGATGTCGAGACGCAGGCGGTCATCGCGGCGTATTCGCTGCCGAGCAATGAGTTCCCCCAAGCATGCGTCGAGCAAGCACGCGAAGCGACGCGCCGGTTTGACGAGGAGATGGCGTTGTATGAAGCCGAGGGGATCGGTGCGCTTGATATGCGCCGCGATCTCACGGGCGAATACATCACGACCATCGACCCGCCGGATGCCAAAGACTATGACGACGCGATCTCGCTCAAGAGGCTCGATAATGGCGGGTGGGAGCTTGGGATTCACATCGCCGATGTGGCGCACTACATCGAGCCGGGTTCGGTGCTTGATATCGAAGCCAAGGAACGGGGCAACTCGGTGTATCTGCCGAGGTTGGTGATCCCGATGCTGCCTGAGGTGTTGTCCAATGGGATCTGCTCGCTGCAGGAGGGCGTGCTGCGCTATGCCAAGACGGCGATTATACGGTATGACCGGATGGGCAATGTTGTTGGGCGAGGCGTGTGTCAGTCGCTGATTAAGTCGCGTAAGCGGATGACCTATCTCGAAGCCCAGGCGCTTATTGATGGCGATCTCGAAGAGGCGCGGGTGCATGCCAAGACGGACACGGCTCACACCGAGGAACTCATCGAAGCGGTCAAGAACATGGAGACGCTCTCGCGTTTGATCCAGGCGCGCAGGCACAAGGCCGGGATGATCCATCTTGAACTGCCCGAGGTTGATCTGGTCTTCGACGAAGACGGCAAGGTCATCGACGCCCAAAAAGAAGACGACGCCTTCACCCACACGCTCATCGAGATGTTCATGGTCGAAGCGAACGAGTCGATGGCGGTTTTGTTCGAGCAGCTCGATGTGCCGATCTTGCGAAGAACGCACCCGGAACCCACCCCCGGCGATGTGGATGATCTGCGCAAGACCGCCAAGGTCGCGGGGTTCACGATTCCCAAGTCACCCACGCGCGAGGAACTCCAATCATTGCTCGATACGACCGCCGGCACACCGGCCTCGCGGGCGGTGCATACGGCGGTGCTTCGCACGATGACCAAAGCGGTCTATTCGCCCGCGCTCATCGGGCACTATGCGCTCGCATCACACGCCTACGCCCACTTCACTTCGCCGATTCGTCGCTATCCTGACCTGACGCTTCATCGTGCGATGTATGCGTATCTCCAAGAGACAAACAACGGCGACAAACGCCCCAAGACCGATGGCGAGAAGAAAGCACTTGGCATCAAGTTGCGTGATATGGACCTGTGCCCGTCGCGTGAAGAGCTCACCGAGATCGGCAACCACTGCTCGAACACCGAGGTCAACGCGGCCCAGGCCGAGCGCGAGCTGCGGGCGTTCTTGGTGCTCCAACTCATGGTCGAGCACATCGGCGAAGAGTTCGAAGCCTGCGTCACGGGGATCTCGCCCAAGGGGATTTATGTCCAGATCGAGAAGTACCTCGCCGACGGCATGATCGCCAAGAAGGACCTCATCGGCGACACGACGCGCTCGAAACGACCCCCGACATGGAAGATCGACGATCGGACCGGGGCGATGGTCGATACGCATTCCGGGCGAAGTTACTCCATCGGCGATCGGCTCACCGTGATGATTGCCAATGTTGATCTGCAGACGCGCCGGATGGACTTGACCGTGGCTGATGGCGATCGTCGCGCAGCGGGCAAGCGCAAAGGACCGGCCGCCAATCTGACCCTCGGCGGCGAGTCCTTTGGTGGGCTCGGCGAGACCGAAGGCGCGGGATTCAAGAAGGCGCCGGGCGGGCAACGAAGAAGCCGAAAGTCGAAGTCGCGCGATAAGGGCAAGACGGATTATCGTCGTGATGCAAAGGGCAAAGCCGGGCCGGGGCAGAAGAAAAAGGGCGGCGGCAAGGGGAAGGGCAAGAGCAATGGTAAGCCCAAGGGGTAGTCTCTCCCGGTAGAACGGGCTTCCAGCCCGTTTTCTTTGATATACGCAGAAGAAACGGGCTGGAAGCCCGTTCTACCGAAGATTAGTGATCCCACCCGAGTCGCTCGGCATCATGCGAAACTCCACCCGGATCGACAATGGTTGATCCGGGTTTTTCATTGGGTTCGCAAGCTCGGACGGTGCCGATGGGGCCGAGGAGTTGGGTCGGAGCATCGACGATGGATGTTTTCGGATCGAGAATGATGAGCAACTCGTAGTCCTCGCCTTCGCTCACCGCCTGCTGCCAATCTTTGCATCCGGGATTCATCGGTACTCTCGCCGCGTCGATCTCGATACGGATATTTGATGCCTCGGCGATGCGATGCGAATCTCGACCGAGCCCATCGGAGATATCCATCATCGCGTGGGCGTTGACCTTGGCCGCCCACTGCCCCACTGCGATGCGAGGCTCAAAGTTGAGGTGATGGTTGCTCTTGAATGAATCACCGAGGGGCCCAGTGACATAAAGCAGATCGCCGGGCTTGGCACCGCTTCGCAGAACAGGGTTCGCGCCAGGTTCCAGTGTCCCGCCGACGGTGATGGTCAGGGTGAGGGGGTGATCGGGTAAGGCGTGCGCAGCGATGTCGCCGCCGATGAGTGGGCAGTGCCAGTGCTTGGCCCATTGGCTCAATGCGTCGAAGAGTTCGTCGGCGTGTGGGTAGTCTTTGGGCAGAACCCCGGCGGCGAGTGCCCAGCTCGGTTGCCCTCCCATCGCCGCGATGTCCGACACACTCCGCGCGACGGCTTTGCGGGCGATGAGGTTGATCGTGGTGTCGCTGGTGAAGTGCCGCCCTTCGACGAGTTGATCGACGGTGAGGAGGGAGAGGTCGCCGCTGTGTGAGCGGATCACGGCACAATCATCGCCGGGGCCAACGATGATTTGGTTGGAACCGCCAGCGATAAGATTCGTCGAGCGGGCGTAGATATGGGAGTGGAGATCGGATTCGTTCATGATCGCTTGGTAGTCCCACTCGCTGAGGAGCAATCACTCGGGTTTACTACACCCGCACGATTCCCCGCCGCCACAGCATCCTGTTTTTTTGCAGGTGCCCATGCCGAAGATTGCGTAGCACGGGCAGAACCCAACGAATCCGGTGATGAGCATGATCGCACCCAACGCGGCAACGACGATGCCCCAGATGTTCCCATCCATGACGCTGAGCCATTGGTATGATGCAGCCAGTGCGATAATGCCCAGCAGGATTCGTACAGTTCGGTCTGGTCCGCTTTCGTTTGCTTTCATTTTTCTATCCTTTCCTGTGTATCGACTCACGCACCTGCGTGTGTGTTGGAATCTTCTAATACTCGATTGGCATAGTCATTCATCGCATCGCGCAGCTGCTCGAAACTGTCGAGCACATAGACGATGTCCTGGAAATGGTCGATCTCGAATGGTGTTTTGATGACACGCTCAAGATCAAACTTTCGGCGTTCGATCTGCCCCGCTTTTCGACCGGCGGTGCCTTCGGGGGCATTGAGGGCGTATTCAGACTCGGCATGCGAAGAAATCGTGCCTGAGCCGTAGATTTTGAGTCGGCTGTCTTCCGAGATGAGCCCGAACTCAACGGTGAACCAGAACAACCTCGCCAGTGCTTCTTCATGCTCAGGCCCGGCCAAGAGGGCGGCCTTGCCGTAGGTCTGGAGGAAGTCGGCGAAGACCGGATCGGCATGGAGAGGCACATGCCCGAACACATCGTGGAAGATATCAGGCTCGGGGAGATAGTCAATTTTGTCCTTGGGACGGATGATGACCGTCGAAGGGAACTCGCGGCGTGAAAGGCACGAGAAGAATGCTTTGGCGGGGAGGTAGCCGGGGACGCCTCGCGATTGCCACCCGGTGAGTTCCTTGAGGTATTCGTTGATGCCTTTGATTTTGCGCCCGGGCTCGAATGGATCATCCACCTCTCCAAAGAGCAGAGGCACACGATCTGGAGTGAGCCGAATGGCGCGGAGCCCGGTGAGGTAGGTATTCGAGGCCTGCTCTTCGAGCACCGACCAGCGTTTCTCCCACATGGTTTTCCAGACCTGATGGTTCTCGTCGGTGTACCGATCGTAGTGCTGGGTGACATAGAAGGATTCGGTGTCGATCTGCTCGGGCGGGAGCCCGGCGGAGTCGTCGGCAGCCTTCTGTGCCCGCTTGGCATCGTCGCCATCGATGATGTTGTTGTAGGAGATATCTGAATGGATCATGGTCGGCTCCTGATGGATAGACAGCGTGAATCGGCAGGAGAAGAGGATTCAGGCTGACAATCTCCTTTATTGTACGGAATGGAATCAAAGTTTGCCCAGTTCCACCCCTCATTTCCATCTGAATCCTGATTCTGGGATCGGGGAGGGTGACGGGTGTAAAATCAGGGGCTCTCTATGGTCGAAGATCGCCCGATTCGTGGCTATACTCACGACCCGAAGGGCCCGTAGCTCAGTTGGTAGAGCGCACCGCTGATAACGGTGAGGTCGACAGTTCAAGTCTGTCCGGGCCCATTAAAAGCATTCCGCAAGGAATCGCGATTGCGTATCTGCAATCCCCACCCCCCTCAAAAACCCTATGGCTTGCACGGATATCCATACTTGGGCATATCCTTATCCATACAGACATTGTGTATCAATCGTTGAGGATTTGAACTTAAGTATAACCGAAGTGAATGCGGCTTTGTCGAAAACAAAATATGGCTCGACGGGGCATCGCGCATCTGGTTGACCGATTCATCGCGTACTCCTCAACGAAAAACTGTGCTTCATGTCTCAATTTGGGAAAGTTCGAGCGGGGCTACGCTTCAATCCGACGATCTCCTGTATACTCATGCGCAGTCTGCAAGCGAAACTCCTCATCCAGACCTGAAGTTTTTTGAAAGCATTCAAATGTCTGACAAAGCTCGGTTTACTCAGGTCTTGCAAACATTGGGCGTGAACGCCGATGGGGACCAATCGCTCGATCTTGATGCGTTGCTCGCGCAGATCTATGATGAACTCCGATCCATCGCAGGCTCATACCTTCACCAAGAACGCGCCGACCACACGCTCCAGCCCACCGCACTCGTCCACGAGGCTTACGCTCGGCTCATCGACCAAACCCAGATCCCCTGGTCGGACGCGGCCCACTTTCGAGCGATCACCGCAAAGGTGATGCGTCAGGTTCTCATCGATCACGCACGCAAGCACGGCGCACTCAAACGCGGCGGCGATCGGATCAAGGTGACACTCTCCGACACCGACGGGGCCGCCCAGATGAATGTGCTCGACCTGATCGCGCTTGATGAAGTCATGAACAAACTCAACGAACTCGATGAGCGCAAAGCCAAGGTCGTTGAGCTGCTATTCTTTGGCGGGATGACGCACAAAGAAGCAGCGATGGTCATCGGGGTCTCGCAAAAAACCATCGAGGCCGACTGGTATATGGCCCGGGCATGGCTCGGCAAGCAGCTCAGAGAAGAGCACCCAGAATGAACACAGACCGATTCGGACGAATCTGTGAACTCTTTGAAGCGGCGAGATCCCTTTCAAAGCAGGCGTGCGACGAGTATCTATCACACGCCTGCGCCGATGATGCCGAACTTCGCAAAGAGGTCGAGGAGCTCCTCGCCGAGCACACCCGCCAGGGCCCGCTCGACACCAACACCCCCGGCGAACTCGCCGAGCTTATCACTCGCGAGGATGTTGCGAGCGGCGTCGATACGCCGACAAAGATCGACCGCTACACAATCATCGAGCACATCGGGCAAGGCGGGATGGGCTCGGTCTATGAAGCCCGCCAGCAGAACCCTGATCGGGCTGTCGCGCTCAAAGTGATCAAGCGGGGGATGGATTCACAGCAAGTCATCGCCCGGTTTGAAGCCGAGCGTCAAGCGGTGGCGATGATGGACCATCCAAATATCGCACAGGTTTTCGATGCAGGGACAACCGAGGACGGGCGTCCGTTCTTTGCGATGGAGCTGGTGCGGGGCGTGTCGATCATTGAATATTGCCAAAGCCAGAAACTCGATCTGGCATCTCGGCTTGATTTGTTTGTGCAGGTATGCCGAGCGATTCAGCACGCGCATCAGAAGGGGATCATCCATCGGGATATCAAGCCAAGTAATGTGCTCGTGACAGAGATTGATGGCGTGGCGGTGCCCAAAATCATCGACTTTGGAATCGCCAAAGCAACCGATGCCGGGCTCGATACAAACTCAACGATCACACTCCACGGGCAGCTTGTCGGCACACCGGCGTACATGTCGCCCGAGCAAACAACGCTCAACAGCAAGGATGTCGATACCCGCACCGATATCTATTCGCTCGGCGTGCTGCTCTATGAGTTGCTCACCGGGACGACGCCTTTTACCGATGAGGACCTGCTGAGCAAGGGCTTTGCCGAGATGATGCGGGTCATCAATGATGATGAGCCCGACAAGCCAAGCACTCGGCTCTTGACACTCGAAAAGCAAGGGGCTTCCGCTTCGCTTGATCTTCCCCCCTCCCATCGCACGGTGGTCTCGATGCTGCAGGGTGATCTGGACTGGATCGCGATGAAGTGCCTCGAAAAAGACCCCGATCGAAGATATGAATCTGCCAGCGCTCTGGCCCAAGACATCGCGCGGTTCATCGGGAACGAGCCAGTCGAGGCCAGGCCACCAACTCGGGTCTATCAGATGCATAAGTTTGTCCAACGGCATCGCGGGCAGGTCATCGCGGGAGCCGCCGTCTTGGGTGTGCTCCTTTTAGGCATCGCGGGAACCACCGGCGGGATGATCTGGGCACTCGATGAACAAGCCAATGCCAAGCAGAGCGCTCAAGATGCTGAAAACGAGGCCAGCACCGCACAGGCCACGGTCGAGTTTCTGCTCTCCGACCTGCTCGGTGCTGCGGACCCGGCAAGGATGGAGGATCGTGATCTCACGGTTCGCCAGGCGGTATCGATCGCATCTGAATCCATCGAGGGCAAGTTCACCGATCAGCCTGAGGTTGAAGCCCAAATCAGGACAACGATTGCCCAAACGCTCGAGCAGCTTGGTGTCTTTGACGAGGCCGAGCCGCACCACCGCAGACGCCTCGCTATCTATGAGTCTATCGAGGGCGAGTCCGGGATCGACACCATCAATGCGATGCATTCGTTGGCATCCAACCTGATGTACCAAGGGCGATTCGATGAAGCGATTGAGATCACCATCGAAGAAATCAGTATCCTGCGCGCTGCGCGCGAGCCCGGCGATGACCAACTGACCAATGCGCTCAGCAGCCTCGGCGTCGCGTATCTCCAGACCGGGCAATATACCAAAGCCGCGCCGATTCTTGAAGAAACACTCCAAGCCAAGCGACGATCCCTCGGCGATCTCGACCCGAGCACCTTGTCATCGATCCACAACCTCGCCGGGCTCTATGGACAAAACGGGCAGAGCGAGCGATCGCTCGAACTCGCGCGCGAAGCCTACCGGGGCAGGCTCGAAGTGCTCGGCCCGGGCGATCCACGAACCTTCGGCTCGCTCAATCTCGTCACCTGGATGCTCAACAGACTCGAACGATACAACGAATCCAAAGATATTCTCGAAGACGCAATCGCCGATGCCCAGTCCAGGCTTGGCCCGGCTCATCTACAAACAACAGCACTCATCCGAACACTCGCGACCCAGCACCGAAAACTCGGCGAGTATCCGCAGGCCGAGCGACTGCTTGCTCCGCTGCTCATCATCTTGAAAGACACACTCGGCGACGACAACATCAATACCTTCTCGGCGATGCGATCACTTGCCGACACAATCGCAATACAAGGGCGTCAGGAAGAATCGCTCGCCCTCTTTGCCCAAGCATTGAACGCTGCACGAAACACACTCCCGCCGACGAGCGTCGATCTTACCCACTTCATGAATAGCTACGGCTCCTCGCTCACACAATCTCAACGCTTTGAAGAAGCCCAGGCGGTGCTCACAGAGGCTGCGGCTATTCTTGAACAGGCCGGCCCACCCGGAGAGAATATCAAGGCGGCGATCAACAACTCGATGATCGAGCTCTACACCGCATGGAACGACCAAAGCCCCGACGCCGATCGCCAAGCCGTGCTCGAAGCCATGCTTGAAACATTGAAAGATAATGACCAATAGCCAATAAAGAACGCCGCCGGCCTTTCGGTGCCGACGGCGATCGTTGTGGTTTCATCTTGTGATTCAATCAGATTTGTGATCTGTTATGGGCATCCGCTTGCGAACTCGCTGAGGAACGCGGACACATCGAAGAAGTTGAGCACGCCATCGCCGTTTAAGTCGGCAACACACGGATTCGGGCTCGCCACTTCAACCACACCAAACACCGACGCCCCCCAGTTGTATTCAGCATCAAACCAAAGCGTTGTCCCTTTCCACATCGCAATATAGTTCTGGAAGGCTCCGCCATTGGGCTCGCCGCTGATCCACGAGTTGTAGCTTGAAAGGGACTGATCATCCCAACGGAAAATACCCTCAAACGATTCATCTGTGAGCCCTGTCCAAGAATGGCGGATCGTCCCATCAAACTGAATCACATTATCTCGAACCCAGCTCGCCTCCTGAGCATCGTTGTAGGTCACGAGGAGCCCGCCCAAGAGCCGCGCCGCCGCGTCGGCCTGATGGCGATTGGATTGATCGAGCAGGTAGTAGGTGTGCCCGTCGTAATAGAATGGCCCGGCGAGCGTTTCGGGGATATCGAGTTCGACAACACCATACACCGGCGTAAACTGATCGCCCCAGGTATCTGAGAGATCATACCAGTAGAGGAACCCATCGAGCATCGCTGCGTAGTTCTGACTTGCCCCGCCGTTGGGTTCGCCGTTGGGAGCCCAGTTTCTATAATCGGATGACTCATTATTCATCCAGACAAAGTCGCCTTCAACATCACGATCAGTCAAGCCCAACCACCCATTGCGCCCATTGCCGTCGAAATCGAGCACACTGTTGCGGATCCATGAGTTTTCGCCCGCATCATTGATGGTGACGAGGTGCGCACCATAATTGGCAACCGCTGCCTGCTCGCTGAGTTCCCATGTCGATGGTTCGAGCAAGTAGTACGCCTTGCCATTGAACCCGAACGGCCCGGCAATGGCATGAGGAAGACCAGCATTGCTGTTCATCCCCGACTCGACTGTATCCTTCACTCTCGTATCAGCCGATTCGTGTCCGCCTTGGGCAAGCACATGCCCCGATCCTGCGATCAATACAAAAACGCCGACTTGCATCCCAGTTATCATCTTTGCCGTGTTCATTTCTATTCCTTTCATGACCCTTTGTTCTGTCTGAATCGAGGAAGCCACTCGGCATTCCTGAAAACCCTACTTCCGGGGCAACGAGACCCCTTCATCTCTTCATGCGCAATCCGTCCATCAGACTCCCAGAACAAACTCGAAAAACTCCTTACTTTTTTCAATCGCAACAGATCACCATGCCCGAGCCGCCCCCTCGATGGACGCTCTGGCGTACACCCGCTCTCACAGAGCCCTGAGCCCTATTACCAACTCAACTTCTTCGATATCAGTGAACTCCTCACCGCCGACGCAGCGGGATGTCCATCGTTAAAAACTCTGCTTGACCGGTTACTCGACCTGGGTAGTCTGAGAAAATAGGCAATTTGTATTGACATAGATGGCTCTCCCCCTCAATCAAATGGATTGTTGGAGCAACACATATTGGCTACACTCGCTTGGGCGATATGTATGGGTCATATCGACTCGCCACAACTCATGGGGAATGGAGATCATGCCATTGCGTTCAGTATTTCAACGACCGTTTTTCTCACACTCAAAAACATCAACCACCCTCGCCAGCTCGCTCGCCCTCGGGCTCTGCGCACTCGCTGGACAGGCATCAGACCTGGGGCTTGTCTCCGTCCAGTTTGAGAGCCTCTCGACCACCGATCAGTCGGCGATCCCGATCACCTTTGGGCAGGTCTTTGCCCAAGGGGATGTCCCGATGGGCATGACCCTGCTGGCGGTTACGAGCCTTGGCGATCCAATCCCGCTGCAGGTCGATGCTAAAGCAACCCACCCCGATGGCTCGCTCCGCCACGCCGTGCTCACCACCACGCTCGACGCGCTGCCCGCGGGGGGATGGGAGGATATATCGCTCTGGGTCACTTCCAAGTCGCCGAGCACTGATGCGGTGTCGATCGACGACCTGCTCGCGACCGATTTTGATTCAACAATCAACCTCATGATCGCAGGCACCCTCTACAGCGCATCCGCCCGCAACCTGCTCATCGCTGATTCGAGCACCACCTGGCTTGATGGCGAACTCGTCACCGAATGGATGATCGATTCCCCATTGCTCGATGTCAATGCCCAACCTCACCCGCACCTCAGTGCGCGGTTCAATATCCGCGCCTACGCCGGGCTCGAACGCGTGCGTGTCGATGTGACGATCGAGAACACCTGGTCGTATGTCCCCAACCCCCAGAACTACACCTACGACGCCCAGATCCTCGTCGGAGGCGTCGAAACTTTCGCACAGAGCAGCCTCGAGCATTACCCGCACGCCCGATGGCGCAGAACCTTCTGGTGGGGGACTGCGCCTTCGGTCCATGTCGCTCATGATACGAACTACCTGATCGAATCCAGAGCTGTGCCCAACTACGACCAAAGCATCACCATCGCTGAATCCGTCCTAGCGGGCATGGAATCAGAATGGGATGCAAGCGATCGCGGCCCGATGACCATCGGTTTCCCCCAGCCCTACATGCCCGGAACCGGAGGAAGGCGCGAGATCGGGCCCATGCCGAGATGGAGCGCACGCTACCTGCTGAGCATGGACGAACGAGCCAAGGAAGTTTCATTGGGCACCGCGGACCTGGCGGGCACCTGGTCGATCCACTACCGCGATCAGAACACCGGGCTCCCTGTGTCGCTCGAAGACTACCCGACCATGTCGCTCTCTTCGAATGGCAACCCAGATCAGTTCCCCGATTGCAACGGATGCTCTTCTCCCTACACCTTCGACACTTCCCACCAGCCCGCGTTCGCCTACCTCCCCTACCTCGTCACCGGCGACTACTACTACCTCGAAGAACTCCAGTTCTGGGCGAACATGAACATGTTCCAGTCCAACCCCGCCTATCGCGGGTACGAGCTCGGGCTTTTTAACCGAGAGCAGATCCGCGCCCAGGCATGGTCGCTCCGCACACTCGGACAGACGGCGTACATCACCCCCGACGATCACCCGATGAAGACCTACTTCGAGGATCGCGTCGGATACAACATCGACTGGTACGCAGATGAATACCCCAACAACCCGTCGGCCAATGTCCTCGGGGCCGCGACCAATGGGTACGCCTACGCCTACTCCAACGGGCGAGGCATCGCGACCTGGCAAGACGACTACCTCACCTGGGCGATGGGCTACCTCACCGACCTGAGTTTCGACGATGCCCAGCCCGTCGCTGCATGGAAAGGCGTGTTCCCCGCCTCGCGCATGACGGCTCCGGGATACTGCTGGATCATGGGCGCGCCCTACTTCGTACGCATCCGCGATTCAGATTCAGATCCGGAATACTCCGACTTCGCAACGGTCTACGACGAGAGCTTCACGACCCTCGCCGGGCTCGAATGTGCCAGCCAGGAACTCGCCGACGCCCTCGGACTTGCGGTCGGCGAGATGGATGGGTATTCGGCAAGCGTGCAAGGCTATCCATCCTACATGCAGCCCGCGCTCGCAGCAGCGGTCCAGAACTGCGTGCCCAACGCGGCCCAGGCATGGGAGGTCTTTATGAATCGCACCGTCCAACCCAACTACGGGCTCATCGGACCAGAGTTCGCCATCGTCCCCCGATTCGACCCCGCCGACCTCGATGAGAACGGATCAGTAAACTTCTTTGATGTCTCGATCTTCATCAACTCTCGCGTTGATTTCAATCACGACGGCAGCTTCAACTTCTTCGATGTCTCCGCCTTCCTCCAGGCAATGAGCAGCGCGTGCTCATGAACCGATTCATCTCCATCACTGCCTGATCCGAACCCGCCGACCCTCTAGGCGGGCTTTTTATACCCCGCCCCGAGTCATCACACGAAACTGGCCGACGAAATACCGCTTCCTTGACCATTGATGTAGCAATGGCTACGATTCAATTTTGTAGCCACTGCTACATTCGATACCTCTCCCTCAAGGAGTCGTTTTCATGACCCGACAACCGCTCGCCGCCCTCGCCTATATTCTTTGTTTTCAGCCGATTGCAGCCGCCGAGCCAGAAGCGGAAACCGACTTGCCCGCCCCTGACAAAGGCACCTACTCCCTCTTCAACCCAACCCCGCGTGAACTCTGGAGGCCGATGAGTGCCGATCGCCCGGACTTCACCGAAAGCCCCTATACCGTCGATGCCGGGGCGGTGCAGATCGAGATGAGCTTTGTGGACTATGCCCGCAACGGGGTCGAAGATTCCTGGACCTATGCCCCGACCAATCTCAAGATCGGGCTCCTCAACAACATGGACCTCCAGCTTGTCTTCACGCCTTACGCTACAGCAGATGATGGAACGCAGACCAAAGGCGGGCTCGGCGATACCCAGCTGCGATTGAAAATAAACCTCTGGGGCAACGATGGAGGCGAGAGCGCATTGGCGATCATGCCTTACATCAAAATCCCCACCGCTTCAAACGACCTGGGCAACGATCGCGTCGAGGGCGGGGTGATCTTCCCGTTCGCAGCCGAGCTCAGCGAGGGGGTCGGGCTCGGGCTGATGTTCGAGACGGACTTTGTTTATGACGCGGACGATGACGACTACGACGCCGAGTTCATCACCACCGGCGTGCTCGGCTTGGATGTTGCAGAAAAAACAGGGGTCTATATCGAAGGCATCGGGATCTCAAGCACCGATTCCGATGTCGATTTCAGGGGCATCCTCGGGATCGGAACAACCTATGAACTCACCAAGAACATGGTCCTCGACGCCGGGATCAACTTCGGGCTCACGGGAGAAGCTGACGAGTTCAACCTGTTTACAGGGATCACGGTTCGGTTCTGAGCACGCTCGATCAGTTCGACGATGATTCTGATGATGTCGGTGAATCTGAAGCTGCTGACAACTGATCCGCAATCACCGAAAGGGTCGGGTCTTGCTCCCCGCTCTCGGGGATCACCCCCGGCGCGAGCACGCCTGCGGTAATCACAAAGCGCAGCGCCTCCTCGATCGACATCGAAATCTCGATCACCTTGTCCTTGGGCAGGTTGATCGTGAACCCCGTAAAAGGTGTTGGCGAGGTCGGGATGAATACCGAGACGACCGTCCCGCCTGCGGGCCCGTCGATCTCACGGATCGAGTTGCCCGTCAAAAATCCAACCGTCCAGATCCCTGCGGATGGATACTCAACAATCACGACCTTGCTAAAGGCGAGCTTGTTGTCGCCCATAATCATGTCAACGACCTGCTTGACATGCGGGTAGACCTGTTTGAATCCGGGGATGCGGGTGATGAGCCGCTCTATGCGCGCGTAGACCGATTTGCCCATGATGTTGCCCAGCAGCACGCCGGCCAGATAGATCAGCATGATCGCGATGAACAACCCGGTCAGATTCAGGTACGAATGCTCCCGCCAGAACTTGGCGAGGTATTCCCTTCGTAGATCCCAGCGCACGGATTCATCCGAAATGGTCGTTCGGATCTCTCGGCTCGCCCGCGTCTCAAGCACCCGCTCATCGGTCACCTGGAACCACTCGGGAAGTTTGTCCTCGTCCATCACCTTGGGTACCACCCAGATCACCGAGAACCGGGTCGCACGATTGATCGGCTGGGCGACATTATTGTAGATAAACCCGAACGCCTGCCAGAGCAGCCAGAGCGTCACCGCGGTGGGCAACAAAATCGCTAAACCCCGCGTGAAAAAGCGTTTAAAGTCTGATGTGAACGAATCGGCCATTCTACTCCTTGCCATAATCGAGTCCGAGATGTCCATTGTATGGATTTGGGACTCCGTTCGTTCAGATCATCGGCCACTTTCCTGAACCATCGGTACCCCATTGCTGTAGAATCATCACGAATTGGGCGATATACAGCCCCTCAGGAGCACACCATGCACATTCTCGTCACCGGCGGCGCCGGATACATCGGTTCCCACGCCTGCCAGAGACTCCTCAAAGATGGACACACCGTCGTCAGCCTCGATAGCCTTCATCGCGGGCACCGTGAGCCTATGGATATGCTCAAATCGGCCCATCCAAACTCGTTCAACTTTGTCCATGCTGATCTGGGCGATACGAAAACAGTCCTCGATACCCTCAACACCCACGAACTCGACACCGTGATGCACTTCGGCGCACTCGCCTATGTCGGCGAATCGGTCGAAGACCCATTGTGGTACTACCGCAACAACATCGGTTCAGGGATCGGGCTCCTCGATGCCTGCGACAGTGCCCATGGCGGCAAGGGCATCAAACGATTCATCTTCTCCTCCTCCTGCGCAACCTATGGCGACCCACCCGAAGGCATGATCCCCGTCCCCGAACATTGCCCCCAATCCCCCACCTCGCCCTATGGCTACACTAAACTCCACTTCGAGCACATCCTCAAAGACTACGCGACCAAGCGCCAGATGCAGGACAACCCGATCGCGCTGACGATGCTTCGGTATTTCAATGTCGCCGGGTCGGATCGCACCGGGATGCTCGGCGAAGACCACACCCCAGAAACCCACCTGATCCCCGTCGCCATCGATGCGGCGCTGGGCAAGCGCGAGTCCATGTCGATCTTCGGCACCGATTACCCCACACCCGACGGCACCAATGTCCGCGACTATGTCCATGTTGAAGACCTCATATCCGCCCATGCCTTGGCGATGGATTCGACCCAGATCGGGCAAGTCGAAGCCTTCAATGTCGGGATCGGCAAGGGCTATTCCGTGCGTGAGATTCTCGATTCGGTCAAGCGCGTCTCGGGGGTGGACTTCACCGTCCACGACGCGCCCAAGCGAGCCGGCGATGCGATCGCGTTGTATAACGACCCGACGAGGATCAAATCGACGCTCGGGTGGGAAGCACAGATCACGGATATTGATGAGGTGGTCGCCAGCGCGTTCAACTGGCTCAAGGCCCATCCCAATGGATATGGCGATGCCTAGCGCCGGTAGCACAGGCGTCCCGCCTGTGTCTTTTCCCCTGACGATGACATTGATAAACGAAGACACAGGCGGGACGCCTGTGCTACGGGTTCGGGATCAATCATTGAGTCTTGGCGATGCGCTCGCGACGAGCCGAATGATCGGGGCTTCGAGTTCGGACCCGATGGCCACATCTTGGAGATCATCGGGCTGAATGATGAGATCGACCGTGACTCGCTTGAGCTTCGGGCCGACATCATATTCCATCGTGAAGATCACATCATTGAGATTGACCAACAGCGGCGCGTGGAGGTCTTCGACATACGAGCCGTTGACATAAGTCGTCACGGTGTACCAGAGCTCGAACGGGCCCCCGCCGTTGACCGCAGCCCGTTTGTCGAGCCGGGTGATCCGCTCTGTATTGGTTGCCGGATCACGATAGGACACAAACTCGATCCAATCGGATTGGAGTTCGGGGGTGGTGATGGGGTTGATGGGGTATGGGCCGAAGGAATCGCCGGTGCGGATCATGGCGGTCAGCCGTTGCATGACGATGCGTGCGACGACATTGGTCGATGCGCCCTCGGTGACAACTGTGTAGGATTTGAACGAGCCATCGAGCGCAGCGAGGGTGGCGGTGAGCAGGGTGGCCGAGATGGTCAGCGAGATGAGCACTTCGACCATCGAGAACCCGCGTCGGGCGATTCGCTTCGAGCGATTCATTGGATTTTTCATATCGACCCCTCCTGGTAAGTGCCTCGAACCGGAGGCATCGAGAGCGGGAGCAGCAACCCGGAGGGCAGACGCATATTGGGTACATGACGGAGACGGATTTTCCCGAACCCGTTGAAGGGGACTGGTGTCGATCCACCTGGTTGAGGCTCGGTATAGGACACATCGGCCAACCCATCGCCGGTGGTGTCGTACCCGACAATCCGTTGCCCGTTGATGATGGGCAGGTCGTTGGGATCGACTGATTCGAAGTCGCCATCGGCGCTGCCGAAGTATCCCAATGAGGCATTGAACCCGGCGGGGTTGCCGATCGGGTTGCCCGATGAATCGACCAGCGGGCCTTGCCCATAGGTCGGATCGAATGTCAGCAGCAACGACCCGTCGATGGTGGTGTTCCCACGCGCATCGAGCACCCCTGCGATGATTGCACCCTGAAGCACGATGTCCTGCTCAGGAGGCGAGTTGAACGAACCCAGATCAACCGAGTAGTTGGGAAGCATCATCGAACTCGTCAGGATATCTTCAAGGTCCATCGGGTCTGGGTTCAAGAATGTATTCTCAGGCTCGGTTGGATGGACCGTCGTAAACTGCGTCGCGCCGGTGAACTGAAGCTTGTTGCGGACCTGGGTGTAGTTGAGTGGGGTGTCCGAGACAACCGAACCAACGAAGAGGCTGTCGTGGAATCGGATATTGTTCGAGAACTTTTTCGAATCCATCACGCGCTTGCCATCGATGATCACCGCATCAGGGAGCAGGGCATAACTTGCACCATAACTCGCAATCTCATCGGCAGGAACATCACCAACATCGAGCGGCGAGATCGCGGCGGTGGTCATGATGATGAACTCGGTTGGCGGAATCGCTGAGCCGGGCAGGGTCGGAGGCGAGTTGGCCGCATCTTCGCCCGCGTCATCACCATAAACATAGCGTGGGAACTTAGGCGTCGGACGGCCCACTGCATCGAGTAGATTGGTGCCATATTCCGACCAGAGTGGATGGGTGTTATCGGGGGTCGTACGGATGTAGGTCGAGCCGACGAATGTGCAGTTCACGAAGAGCCCGTTGAGCCCGATGGGGATCTGCACATTCCGGAAGACCATGTTCTCGAACACCGGACGCCAGTAGACATCGGAGAAACTCGGGGAGTTGAAAGGCGATTTCTCGAAGTAGGCCGTGGCCGAGTTGTCGGGCAGACCATCAAAGTCCAGATCATCCCAGACCGGGAAAAGATGAGGCTGATCGTCGGCAACCGGGTTCTGGCCAAGCGTCCAAGTTTCGAGGCTCGCGACATCGGTACCGAGTTGATCGGCGACCTGCTGCCAGAACGGATCGCCATCGGCAGCTGCGATCAACGCGTTTTCGGTGTCGGCGAAGCTCGCCGAGCTGATATCGGGGAGTTCGTAGTCATCGGCGCTGAAGGTCAACGCAGGATCATCTTCATTGGGGTCGATCGGGCCTCGGAGCCGTTCTTCGATGGGCCCTTGCCCGTTTTCCCAATCGCTTGATGAAACCTTAAAGATCAGACCGCCTCGCACTTTGGCATAGCGATCGAGCGCGTCAATATACCCATCGCGCCATCCCAGTTCGGCATCGGGGTAGTTGCCATAGATCATGTCTATGTCGGCGGGGTCTTCAACATCAGGCTGAAAGATCCGATCGCCGTTGAGGTCGATGAACCCATAGACCCCATTCTCGTTCCGGTCTGGGTATCCGCCGTCGATGAGCAGTGCCAGATCGGCGTCGATCTCTTCGCCGCCGGGGGCGACGAACTCGGGTGCGCTCCCATCGAGCCCGGCGCGGGTGCCCAGGATCAGTGGATCGGAGAGTGTGACGCGGTTGTCGCCGTTGGTGTCGTAGTGGCGGATGAAGATATCCATCTCGTCGAGGTATCCATCGCCGGTCGCATCGTTGTATGCCCCGTCGAGGTCGCCGTCGTTATTGAAGTCCTGATCCATCGGCAGATTGGCAGCCTCGATGGGATGCCCGAGCCGGAGCCGACTATCGCCATCGGTGTCCGACGATGCGACGGATGCCCAGAAATCCATGATCTTCTGATCGAGGATCGGATCAAGCCCCAAGAAATCTGAACGGATCACAAGCGGATCGCCATTGTCGAACTCTACCTCGTCAAAGCGTGCGCCGATTTCCCCTTCGATCTGCACATTCTTCCCGATGAGAATCTTTGAATGCGCGATGATGGCCTGATCGACAGACTTGATGATCTCAAAGTCTCGTGTGATGGTTCGGCGGATGGGCTTGTTGTTGCGTTGGAAGTCGTAGACGACCCCCTCGACAATCACACGGATGTACCGCCCGCCCGCGAGCGGAGCGTAGCGGATGTGATAGGCCGGCGGCGGGTTGGTCGTCTGAGGATCGATCCACTCGCTGACGAGCACGGCGGGGGTGTTGACCCATGAACTCGATTCATAGACCCCAACATCAAGCCCGCCGGGCGCTGCTTCGATCGCGGGATCATCGACAAACTCGAATCCGGTGAGGATATTGACATCGGCATTGTGCACATTGACCAATGCCTCGGCGATGCCGGTGGGCAAACCAGGTTCGACATACCCGTCTTGAGGCGGCGTCACCTGATACTGACCGATCAACGCGCTATCGCCCGTCCATAATGCCCATGAGATATCTGCATCGATCTTGCTCTCGGCAATGACAAAGCGTTCGGCAGCCTCGTTGAGCCGATGCTCGGCAACCGCCAAGCCCGTCTCGGCTGCGCTCATCGCACGCATCACATGCAGGTGCATGCTCGCGGTGCGGATGTTGCCCGTCGATGAAACCGCCATCGCGGCGACGAGTGAGCCGAACATAATCAGGAACATCATCGCCAAAACCGACGCCACCCCTCGTCGAGAGACATGGATTGGGCGCTTGGGCGATGGCTTGTTGGACATAGCAGGGTTCTGTAGGCGACGGGCGCATACTCGTTGATTCATCACGGCAATACCTCTCAATCCAAACTCAAGGCACAATCCAGGACACAGTGGTCACCAGATCCGCTTGGATATCATTCACCCCCTGATAAAAAACAAGCACACTCACACGGAGCGGATACTCATCAACCTCCCGCCCGGCGAATGCGCCATCGGGCGGCTCAAAGTATGCGTCGTTGCGCATGATCGATGTGTCAAATGGATCAATCTTCTCGACGAAGACCGTTTGATACCACCCAAACATCGCCTCGCCTGCGAACACATTCTGTGAATCGGAATACCCCAGGTTGTACCCCTCGTTCGAGAGCGCGGGGATAACCTCGCCGAAGGAGTTGATCGGTCCGGGGAGATCGTTGTCGTCGAGCCCGGGGGTGCCGATGTATGAGAAGGTGACGCCATCGAAGTCGTCGATGTCATCAAAGTCATCGACCGTGACCTCTCCCGGATTCACACCCCACCCAGAGACCACCATTGACCCCGACCCATCATCGACAAGGGTGATGCCGTTGACCGGATCATGCTTTGGTAGATTGCGTGTGAACTCGCGGATTTCATTGGCGAGGAAGGTTGCGCTCGCAGCGTGCGATGACCATTGGTTCGAGACGATGAACGCGGACTGAGCATCGACCATCGCGAGCACCCCGACCCCGATAATCACGGTGGCCATGGAGGTTTCGATGAGTGTGAACCCGCCTTGCCCTGCTCGCCCCCGCGATTGAATGAGATTGGAGATTCTGGTCCGCATCGCCACACCTTTCGATTTTGCCTTCGGATGGGACAAATAGCCTCACCCGACCTGACAAGCATTCATTACGACACGAGTTGGCTCATCTTGAAGATGGGAAGGATGATCGCCATGGCAATAAAGCCGACGATTGAACCCATTAGGATGATCATGATGGGCTCGATCATTCCGGTAACCGCTTTGATGTGGTCTTTGAGCTGGCGAGCGTAGTACACCGAAATCTCATCGAGCACCTCGCCGAGCTTACCGGACTCTTCGCCCGCAGCGATCATCTGGATCACCGACTTGGGCAAGATCGCGCTCCCTTGGAGTGGTTCAGCGATTTTGCGCCCCTGTTTGACTGAGCCGTGAACCTTTTTCCACATGCCCTCGAAGATCTTGTTGCCCGAGATCTCCGAGGTGATCGTCAGCGTATCGAGCATCGGCACGCCCGCGTTGATGAGCTGGCCCATCGTCTGCAACGAGCGAGTGATGTACAACGAGCGGAACATGCTCTTGAGCACCGGGATCGAGAGCTTCATCTTGTCAACCCAGAACGATCCAACCTCGGTTTTGATGAACGCAAAGCCCGCCCCGCCGACCACCACGACCCCGCCGAGGAGGAACGGCCATTGTTCGGTGAGGGTCTGCGAGAGCATCATCAGGAAGTTAGTCGCCCAAGGCAAGACATCTTCCTTGCCCTCGAAGATGGTATAAAACTTGGGCAGCACAAAGGTAAGCAGGAAGATCGTCACCGTGACGGCCATGCCGCCGATAATCGCGGGGTAGATCGAAGCACCGATGACCATCTTCTTGGTCTCGATCTGCTGCCCGATATACCCGCCGATGCGATCGAGCATCTCGGAGAACGAGCCCGACATTTCTGATGCCCGGACCATATTGACATACAAAGGCCCAAAGAGCTTGGGATAGCGTGCCAACGCATCGGAGAACTGCTTGCCGCTCTCGACATCGGCTTTGAGCTGGTTGATGACCTTCTTGAACATCCGGTGATCGGTCTGATCGGCGATGCCATCGAGCGCAGCGCGCAGGTTGATCCCCGCGCGGATCATCACCGAGAGCTGGGTCGTAAAATCAAGCACATTCTTCTGCGTAGGCTTCTTGTTGTTGATCTCGGCGAACCGGTCTCGCAGGCTCATGCCCTCGCCCCGACCGGATTTGTCCTGATCGACCGCCATGACATGCACGCCCTGATTGCGCAGGATCGCGGCAGCAGCCGACGCGCTGTCAGCCGCCATCGTCCCCGATTGGAGCTTGCCGTCCTTTGATCTGACCTGGAAGCGATAGTTTGGCATATGAACTCCTACCTACACACGAATATCATTATGCAACGAGCTGACGCTCGAGCTTGTCAGGGAACACAGCCTTGGCGATCGCATCTTCCTTCGAGATCGTCCCGTTGAAATACAACTCGGCGATCGACGAATCCAAGGAACTCATCCCGATCGCCCGCGAGGTCTCGATCACATTGGGGATCTCGAAAATCTTGTTCTCGCGGATCAGGTTGCGCACCGCGGGCGTGCACAAGAGCGTCTCGACCGCGGGAACCATGCCCGGGCGATCCGATCGCGTGAAGAGTGTCTGCGAGACCACCGCCTGCAAGGTCGTCGAGAGCATCGAACGGATCTGGCTCTGCTGACCCGATGGGTACATATCAATAATACGAGACACGGTCTGCGATGCGTTGACCGTGTGAAGCGTGGACAACACCAAGTGACCCGTTTCACCAGCCGAGATGGCCAATGAGGTGGTCTCCAGGTCACGCATTTCGCCCACCAGAATAATGTCCGGGTCCTGACGCAGCGCATGCTTCAAGCCTGAGGTAAAGCTAATCATGTCCCGACCCAGTTCACGCTGCTCGATCAGACACTGATCGGAGTCGAACATATATTCAACCGGGTCTTCGAGCGTGATGATGTGCTTGGAATAGCGTTGATTCATCGACTGGATCATCGCAGCGAGCGTGGTTGATTTCCCTGAGCCGGTATCGCCGGTGACGAGCACCAATCCGCGCGGGAGATAAGTCAATCGGGCGATGACCTCTGGCAGCCCGAGCGCACTCAAAGGCGGCACCTTGGTCTTGATCGCACGCATCGCCAGCCCGATCACACCCTTTTGCATGTGCGCATTGACACGATATCGCGCAAGCCCGGGGATCTCATACGAGAAGTCGGCGTCCTTGTCGCGCTCGAAGATTTCGAGCACTTCCTTGTTGGCCATCTTCTGGAACATCTCGGCGACCATCGCCGGGTCCATCATGATGTCGCTGATGGGCTTGATTACCTGATGCACACGCATCGCGGCGGGCTCACCCGAGACAATATGAATATCCGAAGCATCCGCTTCATGAGCTTGACGAAGAATGGCATCGAGTTCCACAGCTGAATCTCCGGGGTTGACTTTCACCGATCAAAATCGCCACACAAGGCTCACGAGCCGCGGGCATCCGCCCTGTTCATCGGTGAATCCAACGCATGGATTCAGAACCAAGGCATCAGAGCATGCCAAATCGAGGCCGGTTGTGCGGGTCAATCCGGGCAAGCCAATCCATGAGTTTTCAGTGCTTCTTCCTACAAGCTCTACAACCGATACAACCGGTAATCGCAGGCATACGGATCAACTCCGGGAAAACTCAGCTACCGCCGGGCGTACTCATCGCGTGCCTGCACCGCCAAATCATCGACCCGCTCATTCTCCGCGTGCCCGTCGTGCCCCTTGACCCAGTGAAAATGGATCGTGTGGTCTTTCTTGAGCTCATCGAGTTGCTTCCACAGATCAACATTCTTCACAGGCTGCTTCGAAGCCGTCTTCCACCCCTTGCGTTTCCACCCCGCCATCCACTCTTTGAGCCCCTTGAGCACATACTGCGAGTCCGAGAACAGCTCGACCGTGCTCGGGCGCGTCAGGGCGGTCAGTCCTTCTATAACCCCCGTGAGTTCCATCCGATTATTGGTCGTGTCCTTTTCGCCCCCATTGCGTTCGATGGCTTTGCCGGTTTTGGGATGCCTCAACAAAAACGCCCACCCCCCCGGGCCAGGATTCCCCGAACAGGCCCCATCGGTGTAGAGTTCAACAGTCGGACGATTCGGTTCTGAAGCATTTTGGTCATTCACGCCCCCATCATACCCCGCTCCTATCTGGGTGCCACGCCTTGACCGTCTTGGGCAAGGTGTGTCTTGAAAAATGCTGGGTGCCATGCAGGTGCCGTCCCCGGCTCCTGCATGTCTTCGATTCGTAAATTTCATCAAGACATGCAGGAGACTTCGTCACCTGCATGGCACCCACAAAGAAGAGCCCCCCCCACCGGTCTACCATCGCTCATGAGCACGACCACCGCCTCCAAATCGTCCGTCTCATCGCCTGATTTCGCCGACCAACCAATGGTTCATCGCGTCGAAATCCACCCCACCGCCCATGCTGGCGACCCGCGGGGACACGCGCTCATCGAAAACGCCAAATCCATAGGCGTCGCCCTCGAAGGAGCCCATTGGTGCCGGGTGTACCTCATCGAAGCGTGCCTCACCCAAGCCCAACTCGACCAGATCATCGCCGGGCTCCTCACCAACCCGGTCGTTGAATATGCCCATGTGGGAGCCTCCGAACCCCGAGGCTCGCTCGTCGAGATCCACCCACTCCCCGGGGTCATGGATCCGCCCGCCCAGTCCGTATCCGATGCCATCTTTGCACTCACCGGCATCCGAGCAGCCGTCACCACCGGCGATCGCTACGACATCCTGGGCATCTCCGATGCCCAAGCCCAGACCCTCGCCAATCGGCTCTTGGCCAATCCGGTCATCGCCGGGGTTCATGCCGTGCCGTTCCACCCTGAGCAACTCCCCCACGGGCACACCCACGACTTCAAAATCACCCATGTCCCCATCCGCGATCTTGATGATGCCGCCCTCGAAGTGCTCTCGCGCGAAGGGCACCTCTTCCTCGCCCTCAACGAGATGCAGGCGATCCAAAGTCACTACCAAACCCTCGGGCGCGAACCCACCGACATCGAACTCGAAACCCTCGCCCAAACCTGGTCCGAGCACTGCGTCCACAAGACCCTCAAATCCATCATCCACTACACCGGCGACCCCACTGCTGATGTCGCCCCCGATTCCCGCCCCGGCGTCACCATGCACGACGATGGCTCATACACCATCGACAACCTCCTCAAATCCACCGTCGCCGCCGCCACCTTCGAGTTGATCGACGAAGGCATCGACTGGACGCTCTCCGTATTCGTCGATAACGCGGGGATCATCAAGTTCGATGATGACCATGCCGTGTGCATCAAGGTCGAGACGCACAACCACCCCTCCGCGCTCGCGCCCTACGGCGGCGCAGCCACCGGGATCGGCGGGTGCATCCGCGACATCATCGGCACCGGGCTCGCGGCCAAACCCATAGCCTCCACTGATGTCTTCTGTGTCGCCTATCCCGACATGCCCGATATCCCCGCCGGTTGCCTGCCGCCCAAACAGATCCTCACCGAAGTCGTCGCCGGCGTGCGCGACTACGGCAACCGCATGGGCATCCCCACCATCAACGGCGCGGTCTCCTTCGATAATCGCTATGTCGGCAACCCGCTCGTCTACTGCGGGTGCATCGGGATCATGCCCATCGACCTGATCTCAGGCGATGCCGCCCCCGGCGATCGCATCATCGCATTGGGCGGTAAAACCGGACGCGACGGCATCCACGGGGCGACCTTTAGTAGTGCCGAGTTGACCGATACCCATGCCGACGAGTTTTCGCACGCCGTGCAGATCGGCAACGCGATCGAAGAGAAACGAACCCTCGACGCCATCCTCCGCGCAAGAGATTTCGAGGGCGGCCCGCTCTACCGCTCCATCACCGATTGCGGCGCGGGCGGATTCTCGTCGGCTGTCGGCGAGATGGGCGAAAAAACCGGCGCCCTCGTCAATCTCGAACAAGCCCCACTCAAATACGCCGGGCTTTCGTACACCGAAATCTGGATCTCCGAAGCCCAAGAACGCATGGTGCTGGCGGTCCCCGAGGAGAACCTTGCCAAACTCCAGCAAATCTGCAACGAAGAGCATGTCGAACTCGCCGACCTTGGCTACTTCGGCACCGACAACGCAGAACTGATATTGAACTTTGAAGGCACCGAGGTCGGTCGGCTCCCCATGGCCTTCATGCACGACGGCATCCCCACACCGACACGCGAAGCGACATGGACTGCACCAAAGCAAGAACCATCAGCCTCCAAAGATGTCCCACTCAAGGATGCACTCCTGACACTCTTGGCCCATCCCAACATCGCTTCCAAGCACTGGATCGTCCGCCAATACGATCACGAAGTCCAAGGCAACACCGTCATCAAACCACTCGTCGGCCCCAAGGGCATCGGCCCCGGCGACGCGTCGGTCGTCGAACCCGTCCCGGGTTCTGGTCAAGGCTTAAGTGTCGGGTGCGGCTTAGTCACCGGCTTGAGCGACGATCCATACACCATGACCCTCGCCGCGATCGACGAGTGCGTCCGCAACCTTGTCTGCGTCGGCACCGACCCATCGCGCATCGCCATCCTCGACAACTTCTGCTGGCCGAGCTGCACCAAACCCGAAAACCTCGGCTCGCTCGTCCGGGCTGCCCAGGCGTGCTACGACGGGGCCAAAGCCTACAAAACGCCTTTCGTTTCGGGCAAAGACTCGCTCAACAACCAGTTCACCACCGACGCCGGCGAGACCATCGAGATCCCCCCAACCTTGTTGATCACCGGGCTCGGCATCGTCCCTGATGTCAACAAATGCGTCACGATGGATATCAAGCGGGTCGGCAACCGCCTGATTCACATCGAACCTCAAGCGATCAAGCCCGGCAGTTCGTTCGAAGACTGGAGGAACAACCTCACAAATCTCGGTGGATCTCATTACGCCCAATGCTTCGGCTTCCCCGTAGGCACCTCCGCCAAGCATCCACGATTTGATATCAAATCAACCGCAGCACTCGCACAAGCAATTCACAAGGCACTTCAGTCAGACCTCATCGTGTCCGCCCATGACATATCCGATGGCGGCATGATCTGTGCCGTCGCTGAAATGCTCATCGCGGGTTCAAACGATGAACGAAGGCTCGGAGTTGATTTACCTTATGACGGCTTCTATGGCGGTGCGCATTCGATCGGATATTGGTTCGGAGAACGCCCCGGCGGATACATACTTGAATGTACAAATCCAATCGAAACACTCGTCCTCATTGGCGAACTATGCGACATACCCATCGCCGGCAACGTCATCAGCAGCCCGATCAATGAATCAGGCACACTCAACCTGCTCCATCAGCAAGACGCATCCATTTCCGTCGCCGACCTCACCACCGCCTGGCGTTCAACACTCGATTGGTAATCAATCCCGACTCATGCCGCAGCTTCCATCGCCCCGAACACCTCGTCGAGCCACTTGTTCACATTCGCGCAGAACTCGTCCTTGCTGATGAACTTGGTCGCCCCGAGCCGATGGCTCTCGTCGCGCATGTCCGTATCCGTGCTGCCCGTCAGCATAAAGAACGGCACATCGGCAACCCCGGGCATCCGCTTGGCGACCTTGAGCACCTCGTGCCCGTTGCACCCGGGCAAGCTGAAATCGCACAGCACCAGATTCAATGCCTGATCTCCCACAAACTTGCCCGATTCGAGCAACATGCACGCCTTGGTCCCGGATTTGACCCACTGGATATCCACCTTGCTCCGGCGTTTGATCAGCGAAATCACCAGCGTCGCAGCCAACGCATCATCTTCAACGAACAATATCCGCCCGAGCGATTCGCCGGGTTTGCGAGGAGCCGGAATCACCGGCTCAAGCGAGGCCTCCTTGGGTGGGGATACTTGCGTGCCCGCCTGATCCTTGCCAAATCGACCATAGACTTTCACATTATTCCGCCCGTCATCCTTGGCAGCATACACACATTCGTCGGCCTCGGTGACAATCTGATCGCCGCTGGCGAGCCGGGCTGCGACGCCCGCATCGGTGCTCGATACCCCGACACTCACCGTCACCGATAGCTCATCGGGCACGCCATCAATCGCTGAGAGATCAAACGGCGTCTCGCAAATTTTCAATCGAACATCCTCTGCCATCGCGGCGCTCTCGTCGAGTGTCGCCCCGGGCAGGATCACCGCGAACTCTTCGCCGCCGTATCGGCACACGATCCCCCGCTCAGCGATCACCTTGCTCGTCCGCCGAGCCAGATCGACCAGCACGGCGTCGCCCGCAGCGTGCCCATGGGTGTCGTTTACATCTTTAAATTTATCCGCATCGAAGAACAGCACCCCAAACTCGATCCCGATGGATTTGTGCTCGTTGAACACCCGCTCAAGCTCGGCATCGAACCGCTTGCGATTGGCAACACGGGTCAATCCATCAATATGCGCCTCGCGCTCGACCATCAACTGATGCTCAAAAACCTGTTCCTGCGCCTGGGCCATCAAGAGCGCCGGGTCGGGAAGCGTCCCGATATCTTGCTCGAACACCTTGGCGAGTGTTTTCGATGTCTCGGAGACTTCTTCGAGCAGATCGCCCACTTCGGGTGCTTTCTTGGCATACCAATCGCGTGTCAGCCGCTCGATCTTGCGGATCGCAGCGCCGGAGGTCGATTCATCAAGTGCGTCACTAATCATCGCCCCGATCGATACCACCCGCGCCAAATCTTGATGCTCAGGATCAACCGAGTCCGTGTCGTGATGGCACCGGATCGCTTCGCAAATCTCTGAGGGCAGTTTCCATTTATTCGCCAGCTCGCACCCCACCAACGCATGATCGAATCCGAACGAATCCGTCTCCGACTTACACAACGCATTGTGAGCCTTACCTTGGATCGCATGAGCATAATCCGTCTTCATCGCAGCGAACGACGCAAGCATGCCCAGATCCTGAAACAGCGCTGCAGTGAACGCCTCGTCAGGATCAACCCCCCCGATGAGCTTGGCCACCGCACGCGCCCCGCTTGCGCCGATGATTGCCCTTCGCCAATGCGCACTCAAATCAAACCCTTCGTCGCCTGCCGACTTGGTCGTCTCGACAAGACTAAACCCGAGCACGAGTGATTTGACGGTATTGAGCCCGAGATAGCCCATCGCCCGGTCGATTGACCCGCAGGACGATGACAAACCATAAAAACTCGAGTTCACGGTCTTGAGCACCTTGGCCGAGAGCGCCTGATCTTGTTGAACCAGGCGCGCAATGTCGCTCATCGCAACATTTGGATCGCTGGTCAGCTCCATCAGCTGCACCGCAACCGCGGGCAGCGTGGGCAGGTTTGGACAGGTGAGAATACTCTGAAGCTGGGATTGAGACATTGATAGCTCTCCGGAAACGAGTCCCCAAGCCCCCCCTGACTTGTTCGAGCCCCACAACGAGGAGGCATGCCCCCACAATCGGTGATTTCGTATAGGGAATTAACCCCGACAGTCTGTTCTTGATGAACTTTTTGCCCAGAAAACGGGTCTATTTCCAAGCCCCCCCTCACGCCATCAGGCGTAAGAAATTACACAGTTCTCGGGCCTTAGCGCAGTCCATATTCTTTGAGCTTGCGATACAGTGTCCGCTCGCCGATACCCAGCAACTTCGCCGTCTGCTCGCGGTTTCCAGCTGTCAGCTTGAGCGTTTCGCGGATCGCCCGCTTTTCAAGCTGTTCGAGGCTCGTCCCGGCAAGCGACCCCCCACTTCCGGTGGAATCGTCACCCAAACCATCCCCATCACCCATCTGAACCTCCGCCGGGATATGCCCGACATCAATCCGCACCGCGCCCCCAGCCGCATCCCCGATCGCCATCACCACCATATTCTCGACCACATTGATCAACTGGCGCACATTGCCAGGCCAGCCGAACGCTGTCAGGCGAAGCATCGCTGCATCACTGATCTCGGGGATCGGTTGACCAGCCAACAACTCGCCTCCGAACCGAGCGATCGCATGGCGGACAATCCGCGGGATATCCTCGCGCCGATCACGCAAAGGCGGCAAATGCACATGCGCCCCGTTGATCCGAAAGTACAAATCCTGACGAAAACTCCCGTCTGCGGTCTTCTTCGAAAAATCCTGATTCGTCGCGCTCACCAAGCGCACATCAACATGCTTGGGTTCATTATCCCCGAGCCGAACCACCTCGCCGCTCTCCAAAACCCGGAGCAGCTTGGCCTGCATCGACAAAGGCATGTCCCCGATCTCATCGAGGAACACCGTCCCGTTGTTGGCATACTCGAACAACCCCTCGCGATCCTTCTCCGCGCCCGTAAACGCCCCGCGGACATGACCGAACAACTGATCTTCCAGCAAGCTCTCCGCCTGCCCGGCGCAGTTCATCGTGACGAACCGTTTATTCGATCTGGGCGAGTTTTCATGCACCGCTTTGGCGATGAGCTCCTTGCCTGTGCCGCTCTCGCCGGTAATCAACACCGGGAGCTTCGACGCCGCCACGGTCTTGACCGTCTTAAGAATCTTGCGCATCACCTCCGAGCCCGCGATAATCCCCTCGAACCCATCGTGCTGGATCAGTTCCTTCAACTCGCTCGATTCGCCCCGAAGCACCGCCTGCTCCGCTGCCCGGTTGACCACCGATCGAAACACCACCAAATCCAAAGGCTTCTCCACAAAGTCAAACGCCCCATGCTTAAAGGCATCGCGCGCGGTGGGCACATCGCCGTGGGCCGTCACCATGATCGTCTCGGCGTCGGGTTGAAGCTCGCCCGCCAGATCGAGCACCCGCATCCCCGCGTTGCCCCCGTCGGTGTCCACTCCGAGTTTACCCCCGCTCTCAGGCATCCGCAGATCGGTGACAATGACATCGAACGACCCGTGCTTGAGTTCCTGGGCTGCAGCTTCGATCCCGTTGACAATCGTACAGATATGCCCCGGGCGACGCAACGCCTCAGCCATCACATCGGCGTGCTCTGGCTCGTCCTCGACGATCAACACTTGGGCAACAATCTTTTCGGGGGGTGTGCTCATGGAGTGAAGTCTAGGAAAGATCAGCCCCCCGTAGCACAGGCGTCCCGCCTGTGTTCTTGATTTTGATTGAATTCGACTCGGAAAAAAAGACACAGGCGAGACGCCTGTGCTACGGGTTCAAAGCTCTTTCACACACCCAGCCCCGCCTGGGCTTCAAACCTTCGCAACCCGCACACCCCGATTGCCAACGCATCGGCGACATCCGCAGGCGTGGGCAATGATTCCAACCCAAACAGCACCTGGATCGACTCCTGCATCTGCGTTTTCGTCGCCCTGCCCGAGCCCGTCGCTGCCTTCTTCACCTCGGCGGGCTTGAACTCCATGATCGTCAATCCCATCTGTTTGGCAGCGAGCAAAATCACCCCGCGCCCGTGGGCCATCTTCACCGCGGTCTCTGGATGCCCATAGTGCGCAAACAACCCCTCCACCGCAATCACACTCGGCTCGACCCGTTCGATCAGTTCCCGCAGATCCCGATCCAACTCCACCAGCCGATCCGCCACCGGCGGCACGGGCGAACCCGAAACCAACCGAAACACCCCGGCTTCGACAATCTTGGGGCGAATCACATCCCCCTCGATGCACCCATAGCCTGTGATTCGTAAGCCGGGATCAATGCCAAGGATTCGCATGGGAGGAGTATAGTTTAATTCGACTCTGCTTGCGAAACTGAGCGTCTCGCTTCAAGAAAATCGAGGGGTGTGATCAAAAACACATCCTCTTGGTAAATATTGATACCAGCAAAAGCGTTGTCAATTACTCCATTGGCGACCGCGATCCCAAGAAAAACAATCGATCCATCCGGGTAGGTAGCCACCACCGGACTCCCTGACAGGTAGTATTTGTCTTGTTGTCGTTGCGGGAGAGTTGCGTATATCAACCCTTCGAAATGATCGAACCCAAGCCTTCTCAGAGGAACTGCAACTGGAATCCCCGACTCTACCTCGTTTGTGACGAGTGTAATGCCAGAAAGGAGATCATAGTGCTCAATCCCGAACTCTGTATACTCTGCAAACTCAACAACCGGCTCATCAACTGACAACAGCATGAAATCTGACAAAGTGATCTCGTTGGTCATCTTTGGCCTTAACTCTTTACCCGGATCACGATGCCCACTCCACCCGTCGGATAAAACTGAATACTCAACTCGATGCCCATTGACCATGACCGGATGTCCCGGTTCGGGGTCGTATCGGAATAAATGCGCAGCTGTAAGAATCGTGTGCTCATCGATCGCAACGCCTGTCAGTCGCGCGGGCATAGCATCCGCTGAAACTGGATACATATAGTTTGTATTCTCAAGAAGAACAACCCCCCGCGTCGCCCCCGCCGGCGGCGAGTGCAAACACCCCGCACTCATCCCCAAGAACAACACTCCCCAAACAGCATGTATCAAAACTCGCATAGGTGAGTATACACGATCCCCGGTAGAACGGGCTTCCAGCCCGTTTCTTGATTGAGCGTGTTCAACTCCAAAGATGAAGAAACGGGCTGGAAGCCCGTTCTACCAGATCATACTACCCCATCGCCTGCTGATAATTTTCCATCGTGTGCACGATCGTCTTGACGAGCACATCGGCTTCGATATTCACGCCATCCCCAACCGCCCGAGCACCCAGATTCGTCCGCTCCAATGTCTCAGGGATCAGTGCCACCTCGATCCACCGATCAGCGACATCAAGATCGGCGATTGTCAGCGAAATCCCATCAATACAGATCGAGCCCTTGGGCACCATGAACCGCATCAACTCGCCAGCGAGCGCGATCCGAACACGATACCCATCGCTGGCATCGACCAGCACCACCGTCCCCACGCCATCGACATGACCTTGGACCTGATGCCCGTCGAGCCCATCGCCCATACGCAGAGGCCGCTCCAGATTGACCCGATCCCCGGCTTTCCAACTTCCCAGCGTCGTTTTCGTCAGGGTTTCGGGGATGGCGTCGAAGGTCATCAGCCCGTCAGCCTCATCCATCGGCTTGACCAGTGTCAGACAACACCCGTTATTGGCGACCGAATCGCCGGGGTTGGGCAGGTAGTCCCATCCAAGCGGATCAACCACCACCCGAACACCCGAATCCGTCGGCTCAGCCGACTTCACCACCCCAACTTGTTGGATAATCCCGGTATACATCACCGAACCGTATGCAATCTGCTGCGAACAGTCGCCTGCCGACGCGTCTCGTCGGCAGAATTGCCCCCCAGAAATGCCGCCCGATCCGTGTAGATCATCACCTAGGCGGATATCATGCTCCTCCCCGATTCGATCCCGATTCGGACGAAACCATCCTTCGGGACACACAGGCCCGTTTGCAACCCACTGGAGATGACTCGATGTTCGAGAAGTCCATGACTCGCTGTTCTTTGTTCGCCATCCTCCTCGCCGGATCGGCAGCCTTCATTGGTGGGTGCTCAACTTCTTCGAGTTCTGCCCGAACCAACAGCCAAGCCGCACCGGCAGGCGATTGGACCATCAACCACGCCGACTGGTCGGAGATGGGGTATCAATGGCAGTGGACTGGATCGCCCCCGCTCCAACCGGGCGCACTGATCGACCACGCCACCGCCTATGACGATCTCCTCGTCTTCCAAGGCTCGGGCTCGACCCTTTCAGTCCTCGAATCAAACACCGGCAAGGTCCGCTGGTCCCGCCAGATCGACCGACCCTCAACCCGGTTCCAAGAATCCGTCCTCATAGGCGACACCCTTTACACCGCTTCGGATACTGAACTCTGGGAACTCGACATCCGCAACGGCAACACCATCGACCGCGATTCCTTAGGCACCTTGGTCAACACCTCGCCGCTGATCATCGACAACCTCGCGATCTTCGGCACGCTCAGCGGCGAACTCTTCGCCTGGCAGATGGAAAACGACTTCAAGCTCTGGAACTACAAGTTTGACGGGCCCATCCATGTCCCCGCGATCGCTGTCAATGATGGGTACATCGCAGCGATCTCCGAGAACGGCGATATCCGCACACTCGAAACCGTCAACGCACACTCGGGCATGAGCGCACGCATCGCCGGCGGCACAGAGGCCAAACTCCTCACGGATGAGTACGGGCTCTACATCGCTTCCAAAGACCAATCCATCTACGCATACGACCTCACCGACGGGTTCCGGTTCTGGCGCAAACGCTCGAGCGCACCGATCACTGTCCAGCACACCCTCCACGAGGGCGTCATCTACGCCACCACCGAGGACCACGGGCTCATGGCCATCGACTCGGCGACCGGCGACACCATCTGGAAAACCGGCACTGTCGGAGGATGGGTCCTGAGCGTGCTCGATGGCAAAGAACTCATCGTCTGGTCTGGGTACGAACTCCTCGCGATTGATAAAGATCGAGGCGACATCATCGCACGGATGCCTCTGACTCAGATCGCGGGCATTCGGACGAACTCGATCGACGATGGCGATCTCTATGTCATCACCCTCGAAGGCACCGTCGCCAAGTTCAGCCTCAAGTAAAATATCTGATTTTCTGATCCCCCACCACCCCAAGGGAACATCACAATGACATCCCCGGCAAACGCCTCGGCGATCGCTCCAGACCTTGACCTCGTCAAGGTTTCGCGGGCGCTTATTTCCGTCTCCGATAAATCTGGAATCGTTGAACTCGCCAAATCGCTCAGCGAGCGCAACATCGAGATCATCTCCACCGGCGGCACCGCGAAAACCCTCAGCGATGCGGGCATCCCCGTCATCCCCATCGACGAAGTCACCAACTTCCCCGAAATGATGGACGGACGCGTCAAAACGCTCCACCCCAAAATCCACGGCGGGCTCCTCGCCCGACGCGATCTGCCCGAGCATGTCCAGTCCATGACCGACCACGACATCAAGCCGATTGATCTGGTGATTGTGAATCTGTATCCATTTGAGTCCACCATCGCCAAAGCAGGCGTCACGGAAGCGGAAGCCATCGAACAGATCGACATCGGCGGGCCTTCGATGGTGCGCTCGGCAGCCAAGAACCACGCCAGCGTCGCCATCGTCACCGATCCATCGCAGTACAATTCGCTGCTCGATGAACTCAGCACCAACGACGGCAAAACCTCGTTCGCCCTGCGCAAAAATCTCGCTGCACATGCATTCGTCCAGACCGCGAGCTACGACGCGATGATCGCTCAATGGATGACCCGCAACGAGACCGATACCCCGGACACCCTCACCCTGAGCTATCGCAAGATCGACGATCTCCGCTACGGCGAGAATCCGCATCAATCCGCCGCGTCGTATCGCGCGATCGGATCGCCCAAGGGCACGCTGCTTGATGCCCAGCAGTTGCACGGCAAGCCTTTGAGTTTTAACAACCTCAACGACGCATCGGCTGCGCTCGAAACCTGCCGAGCGATGGGCAAAGTCCATGGCACACAACACGCCGCGATCGTCCTCAAGCACACCAACCCCTGCGGCGCTGCTTCGGCATCGACCAATGCCCACGCCATCGACCGCGCCATCGCCGGCGATCCGATGGCTGCCTTCGGGGGCATCTTGGCGAGTTCCACCCCGATCGACCTTGCCGGTGCCCAGCGCATCACGGCTGAGGGTACCTTCTTCGAGGTCGTCATCGCCCCGTCTTATGCACCCGATGCCCTCGAACTCCTCAAGCAACGCTGGAAGAACCTGCGCATCTTGGCCCTTGGCGATGATGTGCCTTGTATCACCACCGAAACCAAGTTCATCCCCGGCGGCTTGCTCGTCCAAGATCGAGACTTGACCATCCCCAACCCCGCCGATTGGACCCACGCAGCGGGCCCATCGCCAGCTGATGACCAACTCGGTGCCGCTGCGATGCTCGGGACCATCTGCCGGGCACTCTCATCGAATGCCGTCCTGCTCGGCGGGATAGAGAACGGTTCAGATTCCGGTTCAGCCAGACTCTTCGGCGCCGGCGCAGGACAGATGGATCGCGTCGCGTCCTGCCTGGGTGCGGTGCGCAAAGCCGGCGAGCTGGCCAAGGGTTCGATCGCCCTTTCCGATGCGTTCTTTCCATTTGCTGATGGGCCTGAGATTTTAATTGATGCGGGTGTCTCGATGATTGTCCATCCCGGCGGCTCAAAGCGCGATGACGAGACCTTTGCCCTGTGCGAGAAGCACAATGTCACCTGCATGACCACCGGCATTCGCCACTTTCGGCACTAGGAAAACCCGTAGCACAGGCGTCCCGCCTGTGTCTTTCTGAGTCTTTTTGTACGCAAGCCGATACAAGAAATAAGACACAGGCGGGACGCCTGTGCTACGGGTAAGGGGGTGTCCTTATGCATCACCCTCTTGGCTATCGGAAGTTCCTATCGGACACAATCCCGGTTCCAACCCGCAAAGTCCAATCTTGACCGATCCTTCATGCAATACCGGGCGTATGGGGTTGTAGAACACCCTCAAATCTGGTAGATATAGGTATATGGCCCGTCGATCCAAGACAACCAAGCCCAAACGCGCTGGCAAACGAAATAAAGTCGCCCGAGGGATCGGTGCCCAATCGAGTAATCAACAAGACGAGCACATACCAAGCACCGGCCCCCTCGCTGGCGCCGGTGCACTCGATCACCTCAGTGATGGTCTTTCAGCCAAGGTACTCGTCCTCAACCGCAACTACCTCGCCTCGCGCGTGGTTTCCGCCAAACGCGCCTTCATCCTCCTCGCCCGAGAAGCGGCTGAGGTCATCCACGCCGACGACGGCTCATTCGCCAACTACGACCTCATCACCTGGGCCGAGCTTTCGGAGCTTCAAAAAGAGTTCGAGCCCGACAACTATGATTGGGTCAAGACTGTCCAGTTCGATATCGCGGTGCCCCGCATCATTCGGCTCACCGGATACGACAAACTCCCCGCCCAGCGCGTCAAGCTCAACCGGCGCAACCTCTTCGCCCGCGATCACAACCAGTGCCAATACTGCGGCAACCGATTCACAACCTCCGAGCTCTCGATCGACCATGTGATTCCGCGCACCCAGAACGGGCCGGACACCTGGCAGAATCTGGTGTGCTCGTGCGTGCGGTGCAACTCGCGCAAAGGCGGACGAACCCCGACGCAGGCGAACATGCACCTGATCCGCAAACCGATCCAGCCCAAGCGGAATCCGCTGATCTCGATCAAACTCAACAATAAAAAATACGCCTCTTGGAAAACATTCCTCGATGAAGCGTACTGGTCGGTCGAGCTGCGCTAAGTATTGACTAAACCAACCCATCCGCCTTGGTTGCGAGATCAAAGTCTTTGACGGTGATCCCGCTCGCGTCGTGGGTCGAGACGCTGAGCGTCACTTTGTTGTATCGAATGAGCAGATCTGGGTGATGCCCGACCGATTCGGCGTACTCGGCGATCTGGTTCACGAACTTCATCGCAGCGACAAAGTCGACAAACTCGAAGGTGCGTTGGATCTGGCTATTGAGCTCGACCCAATCGCTATGGGTTTCAAGCCCGGCTGCGATTTGTTCTTCGTTCATTTTAGTGAGTGCTTGTTCGGTCATGGGCTCCTCCTGAGTGCGTCATTTGGTGATCCGCCGGGTGAGGCTACAGATTTCCTCGCCAACGGGTTGTCCCACGCACCGAGTGTACCCACAATCACCTGTGCGTGAGCCCATAATTCCGAATCAATCTGCCCCCACTGCCCCCCCCCAGATCACGCGTCTGGCGCCCTCGCCCACCGGATCGCTGCACCTGGGCAATGCGTTGAGCTTTGTCATCAACTGGGCTTTGGCGCGTAAACTCGGATGGGGCATCGTGTTGCGCATCGAGGACCTCGATACCCCCCGCGTCAAACCCGGCGCCATCGAACAGACCATCGCCACGCTCGAATGGCTCGGATTGGACTGGGATATGGGCCCAACCACCCAGACCGATCGGCTCGATCGGTATGCACAATCGATGGAAACCCTCGCCAAGGCGGGGCTGGTCTACCCGTGTATCCTCACCCGGACGCAGATCGAAGCCGCTGCGTCGGCCCCGCATGCGGATGATCCAGACACCCACGCCCCCCACGACCCCCACGATACCCGATTCATCCCCTCGCTCCGCCCCGAGGATCGACCCGGATCATTCGATGATTCGGGCACCAACTGGCGTTTTGTGGTTGCGCCGGGCGAGATTGGGTTTGTTGATGCCCACATGGGCAGGCAGTCGTTCGATCTCGATGGGCTGATCGGTGATTTTCCGGTCTGGACCAAGCGGGGGACGCCGAGCTATCAGCTTGCGGTTGTCGTCGATGACCATGATTCCCGAATCACCCAGATCGTCCGAGGCAACGACCTGCTCAACTCGGCTGCCCGCCAACTGATGCTCTATCGGTCGCTGGGATGGGATTGCGAGCCCGCCTACACGCACCTGCCCCTCGTCCGAGGCGACGACGGACGAAGACTCGCCAAACGCCACGGCGACACGAAAATCGACTCCTACGCCCAGCGGGGTGTTGCCCGCGAGCGAATCATCGGGCTCCTCGCGTTCTGGGCGGGGATGATCGAACAAAGAGCACCAATGTCGCTTGGCGAGTTCAAAGATGGGTTCTCGCTCGATATACTCCCCAGAGACGATCTTGTCTTTACCCCCGAGGATGACGCATGGCTTCGATCATAACCCGCCGACTGTTTCTGATGATGCTTGGGAGCGTGCTGATGCTCTGGATCAGCGGGTGCTCGAAACCTGCGATTGTTGACGGGGTCATGCCCGTCGAGATCGGAGGCAGAACCTTCGAGCTTGAAATCGTCGCTGACGATGCCACGCGGAATCTGGGGCTCGGGGGGCGGAAATCGCTCGACGATGACAAGGGCATGCTCTTCTCGTTCAAAGACGCGAAGATCCGCCAGTTTGTGATGCGCGATTGCTACATCGACATCGACATCATCTTCCTCGACAGCGCCGGGCGGATCATCGCGATGCACCACATGCCGATCGAGGAGCCTAAGAAAGCGAACGAGTCCCAGGCGGTGTATGAGAAGCGGCTCAAGCGATATTCTTCGCGGTTCAATGCGAAGTATGCCATCGAGTTGGTTGGGGGCATGCTCGAAAATCTCGATCTCGAAGACGGGCAGCTGATCGAGCTCGATACCGCGTACCTCGAATCGATTACTCAATAAGGCCTCCACTTGGTTATCAGGACCAGAGCGACCCTCTAGACGGATACGCCGGGCTGATCGTTTCCCATAACCTGACGAGTCTCCCCTTTCTCTCCTGCGAGTCAATCTCCCCATCGAATCGGGCGATTGGAGGGGTATCCCTTCGAGCACAGGCGATTGGTTCGTGCGCAGATGTTGGGAGCAAGGAGATGCGGTGGGACTACGAATTGCAGGATCGACGCCGAGCAAGCCGACACGGACGGGCCCAAAGATTCTCGTGGCGTGTACGCCCGGGGCAATCGAGCGGGGGTACGCCTCGCACCTGATCCACGCGGTGGGTTCACACCTGAGCGAGCACGGGATCGGGATCGAGCAGATCAGCATCGACGAACTGATCAACACGCATCCCAAACGATCGGTGGTGCAGACGCCAACCCTGATTATTCTCGATGAGCAAGATTCGGACCCGGTCATCAATCGGATCGCGGATCGGCTCGCCGAGTTCCTCTCGCCGGCATTAGTGTTGGTCCACGCCTCGCACGCCGGTGCGAGCATGTCGCTTCGGGCGATGGGGATCATGTGCGAGTCAATCGACATCGACGCCGAGCACGCATCGATCATCCTCTGGACCCTCGCCCAGCGCCAGCCTGCGATTCAGCAGCTCTCGACCGAGCTCCGCATCACCGAGATGTCGGTCAACTCGGTGCACACCGAGATCAACAAACTCCACGACGAACTCGCCTCGGCGGCTTCGATCCAACGCGAATACATGCCCAATGCGCTCCCCGAAATCTCCGGGATCGACCTGGGCGTGGTGTATCGGCCCGCGTCGTATGTCTCGGGCGATATCTATGACATCATCGAGCTCGACGAGGATCACACCGGGTTCTTCCTCGCCGACGCGGTCGGGCACGGCGTGCCCGCTGCACTGATGACCATGGTCATCACCCAGGGGCTTCACAAAATCGATGGCAAGGGCGAGCAGGCGAGGTTTGTCCAGCCCAGCGAGGCGCTGCGTCGGCTCAACAACACCATGACCGAGCATCAGGGCGAACAGGCCCGCTTCGCCACCGCGGTGTATGCGATCCATAACAAGAAGACCAACGAGATCACCATCGCGGGCGCGGGGCATCCGCCTTCGCTCTTGGTTCGCTCGGACACCGGCGAGGTCGAGCAGATCGAATCCGATGGGCCTTTGCTCGGGGTGTTCCCCGATGTTGAGTTTGGACAAGAGACCGTCACGATGCGCCCCGGCGATGTGTTCATCATGTATTCCGACGGGTTCGAGGTCGCCTTCCCCAACGAGGGCGCGACCGGCGACGAACGCAAGCGCCCGACGCTGACCTACATCAAAGAACTCACCGAGGCGGGTTCGGGGATCGAGACACTCGATGACGCGATCGCGACGCTTGAATCACACCTCGACAACCAGATGGGTTCGCTGCACCAGCCCGATGATATCACGGCGTTGTTCCTCGCCTCGGCGGGTGCGCTGAGCCGGGCGGGGTCTTGATCGGTTCGAGCGTGCATCGGTAGAACGGGCTTCGAGCCCGTTTCTTACTCGATTGAAACTCAAGAAAACGGGCTGGAAGCCCGTTCTACCAAGATGTCTACCCAACCCGGTCGGTGGTTGACTCTGGGCCGAGGGCTTTGAGGATGGCGTCTTCTTGTCCGTAGACGGTGAGCACATCTTTTTCGAGGATTTCGGTCGTCGAATGGGGTGCGCCGATGTATTCGCCAGCTGCCCGTTTGATCCCCAGCACAAGCACGCCTTTGGATCCGAGCATGACGCCGGCGAGGGTTCGCCCGATCATCGGGTGCCCGCATTCGATCTCGAACTGGATGACGGCGTACCCATCGCTCGATCGCAGGACGGTTTCGTAGTCGATGGCGCGGACATTGTGGAATTTTTTGAGTGATGCCTGGATGAGTCGTTCGAGGATTCTTTTGACGATTTTGAGCCGAAAGATGCCGCCGATGACCAAGATGGCGATGAGGATGAGCCCGAGTTTGAGGAAAAATGAGTTCTCGAGCGCTTCGGGGATCAGCCGATTGATCCACTCTGGCTGGTCCTTGGTCAGGGTCATAATCACGGTGCCCAGCGCGCCGGTGAGCCCGATGTTGCCCGAGATAATCAGGTGCTGGGCGATGCGCCGGCGGGTCGGATGCCCAACGATCATCTCCGCTTCGTTGGTGGTGAACCCGACGCCGAAGAAACAGGAGATCGCTTGGAACTCGGCGACATCGCGCGAGAGCCCGGTCATCATCAGGGCGGTCGCGCCGATGCGGACAATCAGCAGGGCGATTGCCACGATGATCAATAATGCGAAGAGAGGCATCGGCGACCCTCCCATGGATCGTGAGGCTTTGGGTCAGCCTTGTTCGGGTTCAGGCTCGGGTTCGGGCTCGGGTTCGGGCTCGGCGATCTGGATCGACGCGATCGCGGTGAGCAGGTCGCCTGCGAATGAGAAGACCTTGTTGAGCCCGGTGACGACGAGCACGCTCATCACCTCGTCCGAAACCCCCGCGAGGATCAGTTGGCGGCTGTGCGACTCAAGATTCTTGCGAAGCCTGAGCAGTTGGGCGATGTTCGAGGAGTTGACATAACTCACCTCCTGGAACTCGAGCACGGCATGGGGGACGGGATCTCCCTCGCCCGCTTTTTCGATGCGCTCGCAGATCATCGAGAGTTCGTCCGAGAGCGCGGGCTCGTCGGCGAGGTTGGCGATTACGATGTTGTCAGACCAGTCTACCGCCATTATGCGTTCTCACTTGTTCCAGTGTCCGATTCGGTGCCCGTGTCTTTTTCGGGCGGGGAATCGTCGGTTTCATCGACCCGTGCTGCTGCGATGACGGCGTCGCCGTCCTTGAGCCCCACGACCCGCACGCCCTGCGTCCCTCGACCATAACTGGAAATCGAGTCGGCTGCCATGCGAACAAGCTGCCCTTTTCGAGAAATCACGACGACATCCTGATCGTCACAGATGCCGATGGCCGCGACGGACGGGCCGTTGCGCTCGGTGGACTTGATATCGGTGCGTCCCTTGCCGCCTCGGGACTGGCTCCGCATGGGTCCATTTTCAGGATTCACGCGGTATTCATCCACAGGCGTGCGCTTGCCGTACCCGTTTTCGGTGATGGTGAGCAGGCACAGATTGCGATCGAGCATCTCTTTGGAGGTATGCGTCACTTCGGGATCGGACTCATCTTGAACCATCGGCACACGCATGATCCCGACGACGGAAGCACCTTCACGCAGCTCGATCCCCTTGACCCCGGCTGCCGATCGGCCCATCTCGCGGACATCTTGTTCGGAGAACCGGATCGACATGCCGCCGCTGGTGACGAGCATGAGATCATCATGCCCGGAGGTCAAGCGGACATCGAGCAAGTGATCGTCGTCCTTCAAACCGACCGCGATCAAGCCCGAGCGGTTCACATTGGCGTAGGCCTTGAGCGCGGTGCGTTTGACGATGCCATTGCGTGAGACGAAGGTGAGGTAGTTCGAGCCCGACTCGAAATCCTTGATCCCCAGATAGGCACAAGTCCGTTCGCCGGGCTTGAGGTCGATGTAGTTGATGATCGGCCTGCCCTTGCTCGTTCGGCTCATCTCGGGGAGTTCGTAGACCTTGAGCTTGAACACCCGCCCGGTATCGGTGAAGCAGAGCAGATCGTCATGGGTCGAAGCGCCGAAGAGGTGTTCGATGAAGTCGTCGTCCTTCGAGTCCGATGCCCGGATGCCCTTGCCGCCTCGCCCTTGGGACTGGTAGGTTTCCAATGACACGCGTTTGACATACCCGGCGTGCGAGATCGTCACGGCCATCTCTTGTTCTTGGATCAACGCGGCAATATCAATATCGCCCGCAGCCTCTTCGATGCTCGTCAGGCGATCGCGCCCAAACCGTTGCTTCATCTCTTCGCAATCGGTGACGATGATGTCGAGGATCATGCGATGGTTGCCAAGGATCTCTTCGTACCCTTCGATTTCGAGGATCAGGGCGGAATACTCCTTAACCAATCTCTCGATTTCGAGCCCGACGAGCTGGATCAGTCGCATCGACCCGATGGTCTCGGCTTGGATACGGGTGAGCAGGACGCCGCCGTCGGTGTCCGAGTCGCGCATCGCCTTCATCAACCGCTCGGGGATTTTGGCTGCAGCCGGGTGCACCGCGGGGATGGTGTATCGGCGTTGCATCAGCTTGCCGATCGCCTCTTCGCGGGTCTGCGAGGATTTGATGAGTTGGATGATCTCGTCGATGTCAATCACGGCATAGATCATGCCCTCTAAAATATGAGCCTTCTTCTTGGCTTCGCGCAAGAGGTGCTGGGTGCGCCGGGTGATGACCTCGACGCGGTGATCGACATAGCACTCGATGATCTGCTTGAGCCCCATCGTGCGAGGCTGACGGTTGACCAATGCGATATTGATAATCGAGAAGGTCTGCTGCAACGGCGTGCATTGATACAACTGATTCTCGACGACCGCGGGGTCTGCGCCCTTCTTGAGTTCGATCACGATCCGGGTCTGCGCGTTGCGCCCAGATTCGTTGCGGACATCAGAGATGTCCTTGATCCGATCATCCTTGACCGCATCGACGATCTTCTCGACGAGGGAGTTCTGGACGAGTGAATAGGGGATCTCGTCGATGACGATCTGTTGGCGCCCTTTGGTGCCTCGATCTTCGACATGCAGGTTGCCCCGCACGGTGACGCGCCCGCGACCCGTCGAGTAGGCATCAACAATACCCTTGCGCCCCAAGATGCGCCCGGCGGTCGGGAAGTCTGGGCCTTGCACGCCGCGGTAGATGATGTTGCCGTCGTCGTCTTTTTCGTCGCTCATCAGTTCCATGAGATCAATCTCAGGCTTATTGACCACGCGGACGATGGCATCGAAGATTTCCGTCGGGTTGTGAGGCGGCAGGCTCGTCGCCATGCCGACGGCGATGCCCATGCCGCCGTTGATGAGCAGGTAGGGGAACTTGCCGGGCAGGACGGTTGGTTCAAGAAGCCGATCGTCGTAGTTGGGTTGGAAATCAACGGTGCCGAACTTGATATCAGCGAGCATATCGACCGAGGCATGGGTCATGCGTGCTTCGGTGTATCGCATCGCTGCGGGCGGATCGCCATCAATCGAACCAAAGTTGCCCTGAGGCTCGACGACCGGCGTATTCATCTTCCACTTCTGCGCCATCCCGACCATCGTCGGATAGATCACCGATTCGCCGTGCGGATGATAGTTGCCCGAGGTGTCGCCACAGATTTTGGCACACTTGAGGTGCTTCTTGTTTGGGCGGAGGTTGAGATCGTTCATCGCGACCAAGATGCGCCGCTGGGATGGCTTCAAACCATCGCGGACATCAGGCAGCGCACGATCCATGATCGTGCTCATCGCGTAGGTGAGGTACGAATCGGCCAGCTCGCGTTCGATCGAGAGATCGACCGCTTTGGTGTGCGTGCTGGTTGGATCGTTTTCCGGCAGCGATTGATCGGTATTTGGAGTCGAATCGTCGGGCGGTGGATTCTCTGTCATTCGGGATGCTCCAAGGGAAAATCAATCAGTCGTCAGCGTGGATCGAGCGATGAGTGAACGAAAAGAGATGGCCCAATATCCCACGCAAACGGGACACGAAAATCATAGGCGCACCATCAAAATTTAGCATGGATTCCTAACCAGAATCACGCCTAAAAAACACACTCTATGGTCTGTAAAGCACGCTTTTTCAAGGATCAAGCGCAGGCTTGGGTCGGGCGAGAATCGCATCGAATGAACGGGTCGTTTCCGAGAGTGTCAAGAGCGCCATCGCGTCGACCTCCGCCGAGATATGCTGATCCCATAACGCCCGACGAATCCCCCCACTCGCCCGCTCGGACGCGCGGTAGAGATGCAACAACTCGCCTTGAGCGCAGAGCTGATGGACAAATCGCAGCGCGTCGATCTGGCGGGCAACTTGAATCGGGAGTTCGCCCGTTCCAATCGTCCCGGGCGTGAGCCGAGGGTCGCCGAGCATGGTCGAGATCGCAGCGAGCGGCTTGGTGGCAACCCAACTCGGCAACGGGGTGCTCGATGAGGTGAAGACAATCCCGCCCTCAAGATCACGATCAATCCAGTCCAGATCCGCCCGGGTGAGCTGGTGTTCCCAGACGAGCGAACGCATCGCGAGCAGCGCATCGCCCGATGGAACCTCGCCAGCATCATCAACATCGCCCGCGAGTTCAATCGCGGCCCACCCCAGAAACGGCATCTGCCCGACGAGCCCGGTGATCGGGGTTTGCTCAAAGACCCGATCGAGTGCGCTCTGCGCCAGATCGGTGCGATCTTGCGGGTCTACTTTGGCTGCACAAACCAACGCGTGGACCACCAATCCGTGAGCCCCCTCGGGCAGGTCTTCATCGAACCCGGTCGATGGAGCGTACAGACGATCGAGAGCCTCGAGCACTCGCTTGCGCAGGGTGTTGAGTTCTTGATCGCCCAGGATATCAATAAGTTGAATCTCTGCAAGCGCAATCAACGCCATCGACGCGCCCATCGGCTCATCCCACACGGGCTCTTCGCCGGGCTCGACGACCGCCAGATCGCGCAAGACTTCTCTGCCTGCCAATACCGCCCGGCGATGCGCCGGGCCCTCAGCGAGTGATCCAAACCGGAGCAACGCATACGCACTCAAGCCCTGATCGAAAGACGAAGCGAAGAGTGAAGCATTCTTGCCCGTCACCGGATCAAGCGTCCCCACCATCCCGTATCGCTCGATCCCCGCCCAGCGCATGCTCATCAGGTGCTCGGCGATCTGCTCGCCGAGCGATCGGATCGAGCCCAGACTGATCTCGGATTCGGGGATCACCCGCCCACCTCGATCGACAAACGCCCCCCCCATCGACTCCCCGGGCTGGGCAAGCACCACAGGCATGAACCGATAAAACACATACCCGGCCTGGGCAAGTTCCTCGGGCAAGCGCAAAGCTGCGCTCCCGTCGTCAGCAAGCGCATTGGCCAGCGCCATCGCGCTCTGGGTCATGTCGGTGTTGCGCATGAGCATGGATTCGGGCCCGCTTGCCTCGATCCGATCCCCGCGCCGAACCGCGACGCCCAGCACGCCGGGGGTGTATCCAAAGCCCGGCAGCGCAAGCTCCGAACCCGAGATCGGGATCAACGCGTCGGCGATTTCGAGCGTGATTGTGACCCGTGAGGCAAGGTCTTCGATGAACTCATCCCAGAGGGCGTCGCGTTCTTGGGTGAGTTTGGCATCGGCGACGCGCATCGCCCTGGCGGCTGCAAGGCGAAGCACATCATGATCGGGCTCGATCGAGGCCGCTGTGCCGCGTCCGAGCACACGCCCATCGACCCGGAGGGTGACAATCGCAACCGAAGCGGCAGGCCCTTCTTGGGCCTGGGGTTCATCCATAGGCGACACCGACCAGTTGCGGACCCATTGATCCACCGTCTGATACGCATCGAGGCTCTGCTCAATGTCCATCGTCGGCTGGGCGAGCCCGAGCGGGCAAAGGAGCAGCAGGATCAGCATCGACACCCACCTCTGTCTCAACCTGTGCATAAAATAGTTATCGGAACAAACCCGAAGCGTGGTGATTCGAGGAGCGATTTGAGAATTGTGTTGACTCATGGTGGTGTATTCGTGCATCATGATGCTTTGGATCCACATGCTTGTTGGTCCGGGAACAATCCCGACCCGGCTCTGGGGATCATAGGACGGGGCCAGCTCCGTCTTGGCCGACTTTGGCACACCAGTTGCAACTGTTCCTGCAACAACTGAAAAAAGGAGTTCCCAAATGGCAACTATGCAAGAAATCTTCATCATGACCGCTCTTCGCAAACGAGTCGCAGTGCTCACCCTGCTGAGCTTTGTCGCCCTCCTGTAATCCCTGACGACTCCGCTGCCCGTCCCTCGCCCCGGGCAGACCAGATATCAGTTTCAGCGTGGCTGTGCAATCAACGCCGATGAGGGCTGGCAGATTATTGTACACATCCCTGGGACACCAAAAACGCCCCGACCACTCGTTGGTCGGGGCGTTTGCGTTTTTGGTGTTCTCGGCCCTTGCCGACGAATCAGTGGAATCAGAGGATGCGTTTTAGAGTTCGATCTTGTCGGTGCCCATTGCACCATGATCGTCCATGCCGCCCTTGGTTGGCAGGTTCATGCCGCCCATGCCACCGCCGCCACCTGATGACGATGCGCCGCCTTCGTCGCCGCCCTCGCCGCCCGATGCGTCGCCCCACTGGGCACGCTTGAGCGAGAGACCGATCTTGCGATCGTCGATATCGACGCGGAGGATTTTGACATCCACCTCTTCATCAACGGTGACGACATCCTGCGGGTTCTCGACCTTATGATCGGCGAGTTCCGAGATGTGAAGCAAGCCTTCGAGATCGTCTTCGAGCTCGACAAAGACACCAAAGTTGGTAATCTTGGTGACCTTGCCTCGGACAACCATGCCGGGCTGGTAGGCGCCGGGGATTGCTTCGACCCATGGGTCTTCCGAGAGCTGCTTGATGCCCAATGAGATCCGCTGCTTGTCGCGATCGACATCAAGAACAACACACTCCACCTCGTCGCTCTTCTTGTAGAGTTCGTTTGGGTGGGTGACTTTCTTGGTCCATGACATATCGGAGATATGGAGCAAGCCGTCGATCCCGGGTTCGATCTCCACAAACGCGCCGTAGTTGGCGAGGTTGCGGATGGTGCCGGTGACGATGGTGCCGTTGGGGTACTTCTCGGAGACGAGTTCCCACGGGTTGACCTCGATCTGCTTCATGCCAAGCGAGATTTCCTGCTTGTTCTTGTCGATCTCGAGGACCACGACATCAATCTCTTCACCCGCGGTGACGATCTCTGATGGGTGATTCACGCGACGAGTCCATGACATCTCGGAGATGTGGACCAAGCCTTCGATGCCGTCGTCGAGCCGGATGAACGCGCCGTAGGACATGATGTTGACCACCTCGCCCTTGATGCGTGCCCCGACGGGGAACTTGCCTTCGATCTCTTCCCAAGGCGACGATTCGGTCTGCTTGAGACCCAGAGCGATCTTTTCCTTCTCGCGATCAATGTTAAGCACCTTGACCTCGACCTTGTCGTCGATCTTGAGGAGTTCTGATGGGTGATTGATGCGTCCCCATGACATATCGGTGATATGGAGGAGCCCGTCGATGCCGCCGAGATCAACGAATGCGCCGAAGTCGGCGATGTTCTTGACCGTGCCGGTGATGACCTGTCCTTCGGAGAGGTTGGACATGAGGTTCTGCTTGGCTGCAGAGCGTTCGTGCTCGACGAGCTTGCGACGCGAGATGACGATATTGCGTCGTTCGGTGTCGATCTTGAGGATCTCGGCTCGCACCTTGCGCCCGATGAACTCATCGAGGTTATGCGGGCGGCGGATGTCGACCTGCGAGGCAGGCAAGAACACCGGCACGCCGATATCGACCAAGAGACCACCCTTGATCTTGCGCATGACGGTGCCTTCGACGACATCTTCTTCTTTGGTGGTATCGACGATGCGCTGCCAGGCGATCTGGCGATCGGCTTTGCGCTTCGAGAGTTCGATGAGCCCGTCGTCGCCTTCGAGCGATTCGAGCAGGACATCAACCTCATCGCCGATCTTGAGATCGGTCATCGCGGAGAACTCTTCACGAGGGATGAGCCCTTCGCTCTTGAGCCCGACTTCGACGACAACATCGTCGCCTGCGAACCCAATGACGGTGCCCTTGATGAGCTTGCCCGGGGAGAGATCGGTTGATTGGTCGGAGAGGATGTCGTCCATCCGTGATTCGGAGTCGGCGCTCTGCCCGAAGGCTTCGCCGAGCAATGCCATTGTCTCGTCGTCAGCGATATCGAGGGATGCGATCAGATTCTCATCGATCATAGTAGTTATGTCCTTCCATACTCTTGCGAGTATCGCAGGGGCGCTCCCGATCCTGTCGGCCGAAACAGGATCGTGTGCCTCTGCATCCGAGCAACAGACCGCTCGGATTGCACCATTCATATAGTGCGGCTTGAGTCAAGTTGTTCCCGCGACCCCGGACCATCCGGGCGCAAGATTCGGCCACCGACACCCGATCCAAGCAGGATCAGGCACAGGGAGAGAAGGATAGAGCCCCGGCGAACGATAGAAAAGCAAATCAGTAAGGAAATCAATCGTTTCTGGTCGATAGAGACCAAAGATCGAGCCAATTGAAATTTGACCAGAAATTACTTTCGGATGTTGAACAAACTGGGCTTATACCTCGCCGCCGAGTATCATTCACGCTCAATCGGCTTTAGTGGAAAGTCGATCATTCGGCCAATGCAGCGACCGAATGACTCCCAAACGCCCAAACAGGGCATTCACGGGAGGGATGTGCTGCGAGTCGCCCACGGCATCGCCGGGGGCTCTTGAGATTGGGTGCCACGCATGACCGCAGCTGCAACCGCGACCGAACTACCCAGAGGTTCGGTCACCAAAGAACTCGGATTCCCGAATGATCCAAATAATCTGTACCTACAGACCGTCAACACCATGCTTGACGCGGCGGATCTGATCAACCTCAAGCATCGCACACGAATCATCCTCGCTCAACCCAAAAATGAGCTCATGGTTCACTTCCCCGTCAAAATGGACGACGGGCATCATCGACTCTTCAAAGGCTACCGAATCCAACATAACAACGCCTGTGGCCCATACAAGGGCGGGTTCCGGTTCCATCCAAATGTCCATCTCGATGATGTCAAATCGCTCGCATTCCTCATGACCATGAAGTGTGCCGTCGTCCGCATCCCATTCGGTGGCGGCAAGGGCGGGGTCAATGTCGATACCCGTGAACTCTCGCAAGGCGAAATCCAAAGGCTCACCCGCCGATACTGCTCGGCAATCATGGACCAGATCGGCCCTGATGTTGATATCCCGGCTCCAGATGTCGGCACCAATGCCCAGATCATGGCGTGGTTCGCCGACACCTACATGATGTCCTCCGAGCATCAGCATCACGACGCGCTCCGGTGTGTCACCGGCAAGCCTGTTGAGTTTGGCGGCTCGGCAGGACGCGAAAAGGCAACCGGGCAAGGGGTCGCCGACACCCTCGCCGAGATGCTCCCCGGGATCGGAATCCCCCTCGAAGGCATGCGTGTCTCGCTGCTCGGGTTCGGCAATGTGAACGGGTGGGGCGGACAGATCCTCCAGGACATGGGCGCCAAGATCGTCGCTGTCATGGATCACACCGGCGCACTCTACAACGAGAACGGCATCGACTGCAAAGCCCTCTACGCCCACAACATGAAGACCCGAGGCGTCGCCGGGTTCGAAGGAGCCGAGGCGATCGACGAAGAAACCTTCTACCGCTCAGAGGTCGAAGTCTTCATCCCAGGTGCTCTCGAGCAGATGATCCAAGAAAAACAAGCCAGCTGGCTCAACTGTAAGGTCATGGCCGAGGCCGCCAACGCACCATGCGACCCTTCGGGCGATCGCAAACTCGTCGAAAGAGGCATCGAGGTCATCCCCGCGATCCTCGCCAACGCCGGCGGCGTGACGGTTTCCTACTTCGAATGGGTCCAGAACAAGAACGCCGTCACCTGGAGCGCCGAGCAGGTCGACCGCGAACTCAAACGCCACATGGTCGTCGCGGCCCAGCGTGTCCTCGCCCGACGCAACGATCTCAAGTGTACCCTCCGCGAAGCCGCCTTCGCCTCGGCACTCGATCACATCGGCGATGTCTACAAAGTCCGAGGCATCTTCCCGTAAAACACTGACACACAACACTTTGTAAAAGCGACACAATACTGTGTCGCTTTTTTTATGATAAATATCAAATTACACCATTGACAG